>MWWH01000015.1_pt1 | contig 33719 bp, 51 predicted proteins | sample 1047231 | NCBI WGS metagenome assembly MWWH01 (sample SAMN06349967, study PRJNA376086) | soil metagenome | isolation source: MG3-2 sample Antarctic (ecotone) soil | place: Antarctica | collected 2015-01-13 | reverse complement strand
ACTAAACCACTCTGCACTGAAAGTGCAGAGGTTTGAGCAGGACTGAAAGTCCTACTCCTCCAAGATGAAGTTGTCCGTCTCCTTGTTTGATGGGTGACGGTGATGCTCCAGATATTCTTGAACCATTTCTTCCGTGATGTTGCCGGTGCTCCATGCTCCGTATCCTATCGCCCAGAAATGGCGTCCCCAGTATTGCTTCTGCAATTGGGGAAACTCTTGTTGTAACAGGCGACTGGTTCGCCCCTTGAAACGCTTGACCAAATCTGAGATTGACTTCGATGGCTGATACTCAATGTGCATGTGAACGTGGTCTTTGCTCACAACTCCTTTGAGTATCCGTACATCTTCGGCGTCACAGATTTGAATGAGTAACTCTCGGCATCTCTTTTGGATGTCACCTCGAAGCACCGGATAGCGGTACTTCGTGACCCACACGATATGTGCTGTTAGTCTGGTGACACTGTGGCTGCCGTATCGGTTATCTTTCATGTTGCCGCACTTCTATCATTCCTCGAAGTGGGTAGCAACTAAAGTCTTGCACTAAAGTGCATAGTTTTGGACTAACGTGCTGGAACACTAAAATTATTATCCTCATATTCAAGTGGGTTCGGACATGATGGGACAGGCTGTTGTGCTGCAACCAACGATTGCAACAAAGCGATGAGTATTACTGAGAGGGAAATTTGAGTTAGCATTTTTGCCATTTGTAACTGTCAGTATAACAAAGCTGTCTAACGCCCGAATTAACCGGGCGGGAAGGATCATCGAATAGCATTCAAGTTCTCGATGAAAGCCACGCTGATGCCGCTCCGGTTGAATGAGTTGTTAGACGCCGTGACGTGATCCACATCGCAACTCAAAATGGATTCAAATACCTAACGGAAGCGCAAATTTCAATTTAGCTTTAGATTTCTTACCAACTAGAACTTTAACTCTCAAGGTACTGAAACCGGATTTACTAAGCTTCAGATAATATGTTCCTCTCGGCAAATGAGGGAAGCGAAATCTACCTTCGGAATCAGAAAATATTGCATCAAGGCGTGTATTCCAATCGGAACTAACACGTTCGACTAAGACGTCAGGCAATTCACCACCACTCGGCAACTCTACGATTCCAGATAATGATTTAGCCGAATATGGTTTTTCGACTTCGACAGTCGCAGAAGCTTCTGGATAAGAGAAATCTTTTGGGACTGGACGCTGGGGAGAATTTTGCTGGGCAGACAGAATTACTCCACTCACGAGGAGAAGCACTACGGCGGTTATTAGGTATATCAGTTTACGTCTCATAAGACTCAACAGGCGTCTAACGCCCGAATTAACCGGGCGGGAAGTATTGAGAGAAGCCTTCATTCTGGCGGATGACATCCGAGCTATTGCCGCTCCGGTTGAATGAGTTGTTATGCGCGGCATCCATTTTCAGCGATTCTGACGACCGCGATATTTTATCCTGCATCTCTTATTCAGCTTAACCTCGCTCGGTTTGAGATCAAATTCAGGGAACACGGAAGGCTTTATCATATCTGGCGGCCAAATCCATACCTCAACTGTCACTTCCATCCGATATCCACCGTCTATCCAGACAATTTGGTTGGACTTTATTCCATGCTTGCGAGTTAGATAGTTCTTAGCACGGATGCCGCGTGCTTGGGCTTCACCAACACAAGCTCTTTGTCCGGCATAAATGACCAGATAGATGATGTATCCTGGATCACGCTGCAACTGAAAGGCTGCATTATCAAGACGGGCTTTTTCATCGCTAAACGGAATATCAAACCATTCGTCGAACTTCCGGGGATCACCAATTCCGCGAGCTTCAGGATCAGATTGATCTTGAGCCTGTGCATCAATCGGAATAATCATTGTACAGATGCAAAAGATGATTGTGAGGATAACTTTCATGTCTATTCCTTTCGCAACATACTAGCGCATAACGCCCGAATTAACCGGGCGGCACACAACGAACCCAGCCTTCAATCCTTGCGGATGAAAACCAAGCTGATTCCGCTCCGGTTGAATGAGTTGTTAGGTGGCGCGTTACCTGCAATGCGCGCCACCGATTTTATTCCATGCAGCCATATTCACCCTTCGGAATTTTACCCTTCCTGAATTTTATATCTTTCTCCGCGAGTGTAGGAGTTGGCTTCGGCGGGTTTGCACCCTTCGGAACTATCCATAACTCAGCCATCCATTCTTTACGATAGCCACCATTTATCACAACTATACGATTAGCATTGAAACCTCTCGTTTCAACAAGGTAAGGCTTCATGCGAGCGGCACGAGCTTCAGCCTCCCCGCGTCTAGGGATTCTTGGACGGTACTTATAGCAGTAACCATAACGGCGACCCTCGTAGAAGATAATGTAGCCCTGCGCATCTGCTTCATTCAGTAATTGGACTGCAAAATTATCTAAACGAGCCTGCTCATCCTCGCAACAGACATCTCCAAACTTATCAATCTGCCTCGCCACATTAGAAGTTTGAGAAAAAGAGCTAACACTAAACGTTAGGCTAAAGAAGACAATTGCTAGAAAAAGTTTCCTCATAATTCATTCCCCACACTATCACGAAGCCACCTAACGCCCGAATTAACCGGGCGGGACACAACTAACCAAGTCTTCAAGGCTTGCGAATGAAAGCCGCGCTATTGCCGCTCCGGTTGAATGAGTTGTTAGACAGCGCCTTAGCGACAAATATTCAACGACCTTCATCTATACATCTGGCTATATCAGCAAACATATCAACTCCAAATCCTTCGCCAACCGTCTTGTAAATAATAGCGGCCAAGTCTTGACCGGACACAGCAAAATTCAAATTCTGCCCTTCTTTCAAACTGGCTACGGCTATACCTACTACATCACCATACTCGTTTAGAATCGGACTACCGCTACTGCCTTCAGATATTGCGGCGGTTATTTGAAGGTATCGCTTACCATTCAATTTGCGGATACTACTGACAATCCCTTGCGAAAATGTTCCCTCTAAACCTTTCGGATTTCCAACAACATAAACGGTATCTCCGACTTCCATTATGCAACTATTGCCAAGCCATAAAGGGGAAGCTTCAACACCCGAAATTCTTAGGAGCGCTATATCTTTATCGCTATCGTAAGCTAGGATTTTCTTGATTGGATATAAACGCGGCTGATTGATTAGTTTGGCGTATAGACGGCTAGCGCCTTTAACCACATGGTAATTCGTGGCTATCACATCACTACGAACGAAGAAACCGCTTCCCAAAGAAATGGACTTGCCTTTACTATTCTCATTAAACAAAACTACAACTGAAGGCAGCGATTTCTTGGCAACTTCATTAGCTGTCTGGCCTTGTACAATCGAGAGAGCATACAGAAGGAGTATGAAGGCCATCAATATTTGTTTGTAGATGCTACACATTCTCATAAGTTCTCTATAATACACGAAGCTGTCTAACGCCCGAATTAACCGGGCGCGGAGACAACCACGAAACCATTCAAGTCTCGCGGATGAAAGCAACGCTATTCGCGCTCCGGTTGAATGAGTTGTTAGATGCGCGTCTGCCATCAACCACTCTCTATTTACTATATGACTCAAGGTCATCAGTCAACATCTCATTACAGATTTCAATACACTCATTACAGATATTAACATCGGGGCCTGCAATTATCCTTGAAACATCTTCTCTCAATTTCCCACAAAAAGAGCAGCGTACCTCTACTTGTTTTTTAGGCGCTTTAGATTTTCTCTTTGTTTCAGATATAGAGACTGTTTGTTTTTCGATGCTAGATAAAACCTTATCTTCTTCTAAATCAGCCAACCGCTCTTGGAAATCTTCAAGTAACCATCTCAATAAACGCCGCACACGGGCGGGCGTGCGCTTCCAATCTTCTTTCGTGATTTCATGATCTAATGCGGAGAACGATTCAAGGTTCATAATTGTTTATAAGCTTCACAAAGAAGCATCTAACGCCCGAATTAACGCGGCGGGAGACACCGAACCAAGCATCCAAGTCCAGCGGATGAAAGCCACGCTATTTCCGCTCGCGTTGAATGAGTTGTTAGACCGCCCTTCAAATATATCATTCAACTCTGCCTTCGCTTTCGTGCGCCTCGCCAGTCAATCTTTAGCTGTCTTGTTTCCGCGAAGCGTGTCTAACGCCCGAATTAACGCGGCGGGAATCAACATCGAAAAGCATCCAACTTCTCGATAAAAGCCAAGCTAATTCCGCTCGCGTTGAATGAGTTGTTAGACCGCCCACCGCCGAAGCGAGCCGCTTGTATTTTGCTTCTGACTTTCAATTTGAGTCAATACCACTGCTTTTGTTTTAGCGAAGCGGCCTAACGCCCGAATTAACCGGGCGCGCACACAACGCCGATACGGACAAGTTGACGATGAAAGCCGCGCTATTCGCGCTCCGGTTGAATGAGTTGTTAGATTTCGTGCATCTTCAGCCATTCCACCCTTCCTCACCTTTCACCGTTGATTCTATCATTCAACTTATCCAACGCCGTCTGGCGATTCATCTCTGAACATCATCAACGTTCGATGTTGGCGCGGGCTCAGAGCATTCAAGCAACATCGTCGCTCAACTACTGCTGAGCCTCTCAAGATTCAAGACGGGTGATTCATGCCTTTGATCTTTACGGTTCAACAGGAATCTAACGCCCGAATTAACCGGGCGGCACACAACGAACCAAGCCTTCAATCTGGCGAATGAAAGCCGCGCTATTGCCGCTCCGGTTGAATGAGTTGTTATGCGTCGCGTTAGTTTAGGAAACAGCATGAATCAAATTTCAAAACGGTAATAATCGTGCCGTAAAACGAAACCACCGACGATTGAGGTTCTCAAGCTCTTTCTGTTGGTCTTTATAATTTGCGTATTTGGCATCAACAATTTCACTTGTTCTGCTGCCACAGCCTGTGACAGTAAAAAGCTCTTTACCATTAGCATAGACAAGATACCGTTTGCCTATTTCAAAGTAAAAGCCACAAGCGAAATCTGGAGCAGAAGAAATAATCAGCTCCGGCTTTTTCTCTCCCTTCCATGACTTTTCAACTTTGAATTTAACTATCAGGCGACCATCTTCTTTTACGTTAGGATTATCAATATATTCGATTGCCTGCCCCACAAAAACGGCATTAGCTTTTCTGAACGACTTTCGTTGGCTGATTTCACCGCAAGAGCATGAATAGGCATTTGCAGCACTTACCAAGAGCAGGAACGATAGCAGTAATGTTTGAATTAAAAGTTTCATTCAGTTTTTGTTCCACTACCTAGCATAGACGCATAACGCTCATTAGGCCGCCACTGGCGGTACTTTACGACAATTCCCGACTTTTACCGCTAGTAGCGGCCTAACACCCGAAAAAGCCGACTATTACCGCTCCTGGCGGTCTAACATAGCTCAGGGGAGAGTATTACCGCTCTTTTTAGAAGAACACAATGGTGAAAGCACAGATGCTTGGGGAGATGAGCAGGGGCAAAAGTTCACCACTTCTTGATCACCTGGGCGAAGCAAGGGCGTGTACGTCTCTTGGATGGGCTGAGATTTCAACCCGCACCTATCGTGATTTAACGGAAAATGAAAAGCGTGAAATTGAGCTTGAGGAAAATATCAGGCGCAAAGATTTGACGGCGCTTGAGCTTTCAAGAAACCTTGTCGCGCTGGCTGAAACGGCTGCGAGGGTAGACAAAGTTTCGTTCGTTAAGCCACTTAACGAACGAAACAAGAACGCGACGAAGGCCGGTTCATTGCGACGAGTAGCCGAGCGCATCGGCTTCAACAGGTTGTCTCATTTTGGGATGCACTCCATATCCTTCAAAAAGAAAATGTCCTTTTAGATTATGGGAGATGATATTATTTGCGGCCAAGGCGGCTTCTGTTGGTAAATGGCTACTAACCTAAAGGAGATAATTATGCCAATCGTAAAAGGATCTGCGACAGGTAATAAACGTGGTAAGGGAGGGGTAAGCGCACCCTCTACTAAGCACGTAGAAGAGAAAATGAAGAGTGGTAATCCCACGCCAGAGGCAGAGAGTTCCAAGCGCGCGAGTCAGAAAGGAAAAGCTTCAAAGAAAGGTAATAAGTGAACTCTTACATGGAATGCGGTGAGGCTGATAACGGACGAGGAATTTAACGCCCATCATCTTGGCGTTATAGGACTCAGGGAGAGTGCGACCGGCTTAAGCAAATCATGTACCCGTTGGCAAAAAAAGCGTTCTCGGACGCAGACTATGCAGAATCGGTGCATAACACTTTTCGGGACGCCTCGCCCGCGCAATATCTTGCGGTATGAGCGAGGACGAAAAGAGCTATTTTAGTCGCTTGGGATTTTATGCAACGGCCACAAGGTGTAGTGGTCGCTACTTCGTCTTGAGAGCTTCAATTCGCTTGTGTAAATACTCACCAGCGCCATCCAGCTGCCGCTGTTTCGCCCTGTTGGAGCTCACGCTCTCTAATAAAATCTTTGCTGTAGCCGCTCATGCTGTTTTCTTCCTTTCAAATTAAGAGTGCGCCGTTAGGCTTCGTCCTGTTTAATTTCCTTCTCGCGGTTTTGCCCTTCGCCGCTTTGCTGTAGAATGGCCGCCATCGTTAAGCATCCCTTTTCAAAAGCAAAGTAGGGTATGCCTGAAGGTGACGCTTCAGCCAAAGATAAAGAAGCGGGAACGAAAGCCCCGCGGATCGCGGGCACTGTGCAGCCGCTCCCTTGGACGCGAGCCGGTGAATGTCGGCGCGAACGCAATCATCTTCGAAAACGCACGGCGCGTCTCAGCAGCGATTTAAGTGGCGCGCCCGTGTTCTCGTGAAATAACGGATCGGTGAAGCAAAGGAGGAATGGATGATGTTAGCTCAAGTATTATCGGCGGGGCGGAGACTCCTCACGCATTCGGTGTCGGGATCGGCGGAAGGTGCGCGGCAACACGTCGGCGGTCGGCGCGCGAGGTGTGCGGCAATGCTACTCTCCCTCATCTTCTGCGTCTTAGTCGCGGGCATCCCGTGCCGCGCGCAGTCGCCTTGCCAGCAGTTCGTCAACAAGATCAAGTCACTCAAGATTGAGCGCACCGGATTGCAGAACGACATGAAGGACGCTGTCGCACAGCAGAAGGGCATCATTGCCACACAGATCAAACAACTCGACGCGCAGATCAGCGCCGAGGCGAAGAAGCTCAACAACTGTTATCGCACGAGCGACAAGCTGGCGCCGTGTATGGAGTCGCCCGACGTTTATTACACACCGCCGTTCGGAAGCGGCGCGGGCTGGACTGTGACGAAGGGCAATTGGGATGACCCCGTGAACGGCCACAACAAGGACAACCAGAACGGGCTGCAAGCCTACGCCTTCGACTTCGTGCGCGACGAAAATCACGACGGCGTCGGCGAGTCGGGGAAGAAGATTCTGGCCGCGCGCGGCGGCACCGTGTACGCCTTCGTCGAGTCGGAGACAGGCAACAGTTCGGGCGGCGGCAACCCGCCCGGCTACACGGGCGTCGGAAACTTCCTCGTCATCAAGCACACGGACGGAACATTCGGCGTCTATTGGCATCTCAGCAAAGACGGCGTGCTCGTCAACCTCGGCAATACGGTGAAGCGCGGCGACGTGCTCGGACTCTCCGGCAACACCGGCAACTCCAGCACGGCGCACATACACTTCGACGTTCGTACGGGCTGGTCGCTCGGCTACCCCGCCGACAAGAAGGAGTATCCGAGCATTAAGATTCACCTGATGGATTACAACCACACCTGCTGGAGGCCGAAGGCGGGCGACAGCGTTCTCTCGGTGTTTCAGTGACGGAGAGGTTCGGCGCGGGGCTTCATGGGCTTACGAATTCATCTGCGAGATGTCGCTCGATGCTTTGCGCGAGCGGCTTCACCCGGCGAGTGGACGCGAGTGGGCGGAGGGCGTGCGCCTGCGTATTCACGACTTCGCCGTCCGCGCCGACCCTGAATTATTTTCTCTGATTTTACCTCACGCAAAAGACAGCGGCGGGCGTGAGACGTTTGATTGTCATGTAGAACCTCCAGAGCAAGGATGCTATCACGCCCGCACTTGCTCTCGTGTATGAATAAGAACGAGCTTGATAATCTCCATCGGCTTGCCGCATCGCTCACACGCCTCTGGTGGTCGCTGGTCGCTATCAGCCACTGCATGGTTATCGTCAGCGTCCATGTAGGTGCGAATGTCGCGGTTAAGAATGGGGCAGTTGCATTCTGAGCCATCGGTAACGCCTGCCTGCCTTTCAAGCTGCGTGAGTCGTGAATCTATACTCATATCTCCACCTCTTCACGTCTACTAACGACAACAACCTCTCTCAGGCAACGCGCGCCGCAGACATCACACGTCGCGCTGAGTGGCTCGGCATCGGCAACAGGCGCGGGCGTGTTGCCTTCCAGTATTGGGTAAATAACGCGGGTGGTGATATTGATAATACATTGACATTCACCGCCCACGCTGTGCGCTGCTTCTAATTTATTCAATCTGTTTTGTAAGCTCATCGCTCTGCCCTCCGCAACAACGCTTCCAGTTCCGGCGTGATGCGTTCCATTGCGATATTGCCTTGTTCATCGTAACAGGCGTTCAAGGTCAACAATTCATCGTCAGTAAACTCTGTGAAATCCCAAGTCCTCTGACTGCACCCGGCTTCCAGTTTCTCAATCCTACTTTCAAGACTCATCGCTTGCCCCTCGCTTTCTCTAACTCTTCCAGGCGGTCGAGCCGCTCTGATAAATCAATCAACTCGACGGCCTTGATACCTGTCTCTAAAATTACCCTTGCAGCCGACACGCGCACGCTCGCCGCTGTCTTCTTATCCTTGACGATCTCGCGTAATGCGGTGGCCGCATCCATTCCGTCCTGCTGCAACTGGGCGATGGTGTTCTCGACTAGCTCACGCCGCGCTGCCCTGTACTTTGTCTTGAAGTCCGGCAACTGAAGCAGACGATAAAGCGTGGCCTCTGATATTTTGCACTTCTTCGCCGCTGCGCTGACCGTGCGTGTGGAAAGCAGCGCGGCAATAGCCGCGTCGTGCTTGGCCTCTGAATTGTTGCCGGAAACTCTCAAAATCTATCAAAACCTCTCATTTACATCTCCCTCTCCGGCTCATCTGGTTTGGGTTGGTAATCCTTCGTGATGGAGTTGGCAGCATCCAGTATCGCGCTATGGTCAATCTCAACCGCATTAGCAAAGTGCAACTGCCAGCCTTCCGATTCTGGAAACATCGCGTGCGCTTCACGCAGACCGGCCTCTACCGCCAGCTCCAGCGATGCAGCCAAGAGAGCGGTTACACCAACTCCAGGCGTGGTTTCATAAGTACCACCAGCGCTACCGGCCCGTGTTGAATTACTTGTTATGATCCGTCCGTCCGGTTTTTGAATCACCGTTTGCTCCGGGTCAGGCTTGAGAGCGAAGATTGCGACCGCGTAAAGTTTCTCTTTTTCCATCCCTATCTCCTTCGTGTCCGGTCAATCTCTCTAGCGAGATTTTTTATCAGGGCGTCTTGCGCGCGCGGCTGCGTGTAGCCACCGCCGCCGCCACCCTGTACGACAATGCTGTAATGATGATTATGCACTTCCTGTTTTTGGGGGCCGTATTGATTGCTTACCCGTCGGCTGTTGTCGGGCGAGTAGTTATAGTCTCTGCTCACTGACAGGCTTGATAGACCTGGTAGGCCACCTTCGGGTGTTACCCAATCACCCATAGCAAGGCGCGGGATGGTCTGCGTGCGCTTGATAAAATCTCCCATCAACTGAGCCGTGCGCCCCTTGTGCTTCGGGTCTGTGCTTAAAACCATCTCCGCATAGCCGCCCTCCGCTAACTGCACGAGTCGCCCGCCGGATTGTGGGGCGATCATGCCACCTGTGGCGAACTTGAAAACCCAATTAGGTACAGATTGCCCGGAGGGGCTGAGAGTTGATCCGCCGCCCCCTAAGCCTCCGACCGCACCGCCGAAGAGTGAAAGGCCGAGATTAACAAGCAGCTTAGTAACTGAGCTTCTAATTAGCTGTGCCGAGATATCCTGTAACGTCTGCGCCACGCCCTGCTTTAGCCCGTCAAGGAATCCTCTAAATGTTCCATCCCATTGCTGTACAGCACCACCAAAAATGTTACCGATGCCTTCGGGTAAATCTGCGACGATGCCTTTTACCTCATCATTCAACTTAGGGAGTCTGTCTTGAATCGCTCCAAGACGCTGCTCCATGCTCATAGATACTTTATTAACCAGAGGCTCAAGATTCTGATAGGCTTTCTCTATAGCAAGTGCGGGCAACTGGATAGCCTTCAAGCCACGCGGGACTACCTCAGTTGCCATGTTATCAATCGTGCCGCTTGTTTCGATAATTCCGGCGCGCGCACGGCTGAAAATGTCCAGTACGCCTTTCGCCTGCTCGCTGCTGACGTTGGAAAAGCCGAAAGGAGCATCAGCGGGCGCATTAAAAGATGCGTTACCACTCGCTTGCCTTGACTCTAACTCACGAACACGCGCCTGAAGCTCGTCAACCTTACGCACCATCTTCTGCTGGAGAAGATCATCTTCGATTAAATTTGCACGTTCTCCCTTGTTGCCCCACGTCGGCACGTTCACGACGGCAGCGTTCGGATTAGTCCAAATCCCGGTAGTCTTAGGGTCAACATTTAATTGATGTAAGGATTGGCCGGCGAGACGAGCGTTATAGGCATCAATGGACTTTTGCAGAATCGTAACCTGGCTACGCGCCGTCTCAAGCTCAGCTTTTTCCGATGTCGAGAGTCCGCCTTGCCCACGTAAAGGCATGGCTCCATAATTCGCCATGATTCTACTGACATAAGCCTGTGTTTCTTTGTAAGGCGGAATTTGATTGCCGTACTTATGAACCGCACCTTCACCAGCGTTGTAGCCCGCAAGCGCGAGCTTAATATCACCGTTAAATTCTTTCAAAAGCTGCGCCATGTACTTGACGCCGCCCATGATGTTCTGTGCGGGGTCGGTGATGTCTTTGACGCCCAGGCTCCGCGCTGTAGCTGGCATCAACTGCATGAGGCCGCGTGCGCCTTTTGGCGAGGTAGCGCCTTTTATTCCACCACTTTCCTGCGACATCATCGCCCGGATAAGGTTCGGATCAACGTCAAAGCGCGTGGCATTCTCTTGAATAAGAGGCTCCCACTGGTCGAGATTAGAAACGCCGCGACGTGAGGCTTTATTCCGTCCGCCGGGAAGCGATGAGCCGGGAATCTGAAGGACGCGCCCGCCGGGGAGTCTCCCCGTTGTAGCTAACTGTCCAGTGGCTACAATCTCATCTGCCAATCGCCTGTTGGCTTCAATCAATGCTTCTACTGACACGCGGTAACGGTCGGCTAAGTCTTGGAAGGTTTCACCGGTGCGGGTCTTAACTCCCATCATGCCATCTTGCTGTGGCTGTGCAATCCCCTTGCCCTGTGCGAAGGCGGCAAAGTATTTACTCCCGGCCTGCTTGCCCATCTCAGACCAACGAGCCGAAGCGTGCGCCTGTTCTTTCTCACCACCACTAACCGCAGATTGAACGATGCTCGAACCGGCATTCACGGCCTGCACAAGATTATCTTTGACGCCGCCGACGAACTTTGTTACAGAGTCGAGTCCGAGCGCACCCATGACATCGCCCGTCGCTGCCGCCTTTATTCCCACTTCCAGCGCATCAAGGAGCGCGCCCGTTCCTGAACTGACACCCCCCACAATACTATTAGCGGCGTCGGAGTTGATCGCGTCCAAAGTTGTCCGCAGCAGCTTCTTATATTTCCCGAAAGCAGGAGCGGTCGCCTGACCTAACAGCCGGTCGGTATCATCACCAATTTGCGACTCAAGACCGCCCGCCGTCTCTTGAGAAATCTGCTTACCCATACCGCCGAAGTCCGTCTCCATCCCTCTCTGAATAACAGCAACGGCAGTTCTGGCATTAAGCTGCCCGCGCTCAGCCATCTTCATCACGGCTGCTGCGCGTTGCTGCTCATTGAACTTCGCAAACTTCTTATCCGTGCGCGCTATCTCATCACCCAAATATCTCCATGCCGGTATGCCAGCCTCGACAAGCTGCTGAGACATTTCTTCGGCTGATACCTTACCCTTCGCTCTCATCTGTCCGAGAGCTAAAGTGATCTGGTCAACCTTAGCAGCGGCAGCGCCACCCACCTTGCCGAGTCCGGCGGCAGCATCAGCCGCAGCCCTGAGAAGTGGGATGACTTCTTTCGCCTCGAATCCCATTGCCATGAGCCGCTGTGCGCCTTCATAGGCTCCCGGTAAATCCAGCGAAGATTCTTTAGCGAACGCCTGAAGCTGTTGCATGAAAGCCAGGGCTTTGTTGCCGTCTTTGAGCATCACCTTAAAGCCGATGGCTGTTTGCTCGTTTAACTTGTTCCACTCAAATCCAGCCTTGACAGCACCCGTCATTGCGCCCGTGATGCTGTTGAACATCGAGGTAAGGATATTGCCGCCGGCCACAGACGCGATGCCGGAGAGAATCCCTCGACCACTGCCTGACCCCACGCCAGAGAGCATGGAATTGAGCTTGCCGACATGTCCCTGTGTCAGCCGTTCTGCTTCCTGAAAATTCCTTTTCAGATCGCGCAGGTCAACCTTGTGCGTAGTGGTTAGCGATGCAATTTCAACGGTCATAATCTTTACCTATACAGATCAATCTTAAGTGGCTTGTGTCGGCACTCACGCCTAACGTGTTCAATGGCCGGATACATAAACGGGTGCGCTGCTCTGTTGTGACCCCCGAACTCGATCACTACGCCGTAGGGCACGCCGACTTCTACACGCGCTTCACCTGTGTGCTTGTTTGAAACAACGTGGATAGAATCGCGGAGCGCTCCTGTCTTGACCGGCGCGAAAGTCTTGGCCCACTCTGCCGTGTCTTCAGCCATCTGGATATTGCGCTTCCTGTGCGCCTCTTCCATTTTCTTCAGAACCTCTTGATAACGATTCATTGTGATTGTAGTCGGCATTTAGTTCCCTTCCATGTTCGCCCGCCGCTGTGCTTCTCTCATCGCACGTTGACGAGCGATCTTGACTCCCAGCATCCAGTCACGATCACGACGCGACATACTTCTTATCTCGTCGGGCGTGCGGTTCAGCTCTAAAGCCAGTTCAAAGATTTCAAGATCGCCGGGCGCTCGCGCGCGGCTATGGCTTTTCCACGTATAAAAGATTTCAAGATTCGCAACGTCTCGCTTCTGCGGGTAATAATCTGCAAAGATCGTCTCCGCGATATTCGTCAAGACCGGCAAAGGGATGCGCTCTAAAGTCTCTTGGGTCGGCTCAAGTGCGCACCCCTCATCCGTCAAACTAATTTCAATCAGCGATGCCGCAAGCTGTTCAACCATTCCCTGCTTGCTGAGAATGTCAGGCGTGAGCGGGCGGTAGACCACATGGATAAAATCATCGGGTAAGGATGCAAACTTTACCCGGACGCTTGTTTCGTGACTCTCCGGCTCTGCCATCTCTACCCTGCTTGTGCTGCGGTCGCAGCGTCACGCTCCGCACGTTCACGGTTCAGGTCTTCCAGATGCCGCTCTGCCCTCTCAATAGCTTCCAGCGTTGGTACTTCGTCTGTCGGCTCGATTGCGAAGAAATTGGTAGTCACGGCCTGCACGATCTCACCCACATGCCGCACGTCCATCTCTTCAAACAAAGCGCGGTCAATCTTGACCGGCTGGCCTTCGTTCGTGATGTCGGGCAACTCGCGCACGAGTAAGAGAGCCTGGTCAACTATCGTTCGCTCGTCGTCGGTGCGGATCGCCTCTATCTCTCTCAGCGTTGCGGCGGTCATAGGGTTGTAGATAACCCTGATTTCTTCCTCTTGGCCGTCAGGGTCTTTCAATTTCGCTTTTGCCGTATAAGGCGCTTTCGTCAGTCTCGTTAATTCCATAAGGCTCCTTCAATGTTTCTATGCTCAAAACAAAAGCGCCGCCACAAGTGAGCTGTCTTTAGCTCATCAAGTGACGGCGCGGTTACTAGCATCAAAGCCGATTGGCTTTATGAGTCCGTAGCTGTCTAACTATTTTTCAACTGACTATCCAACTCTGAAACGATCTGAGGTAATAACCTCTGCGCTTCATCCGGGCGCTGGATAGCTCTCTGCGCCATGCGACGTAGATTATACAACCATTGCTGCGCCTGGGCGTTATCTTTCGGCGCATGGGTTGATTCCCTTCTCTGCTCTTGCTCGCTCATGCCGCTCTAAAACTCTGCAATGTTTCCCGCTCCGACTCTTCGGCGGCTTTCATTATTTGATACGCCCCATCGTCTATATGCTGCGTGATGCACCCGCGCACAATCTCTCTAAGTGTGCGCGGCGGGATAGCATCAACCTCTACCGATTCGCCGATGAAGTCTTTAGAACGCGAATCCGTTTTCTTCGTCGGGCGCGTCGGCAGCTTCATGCTTTTAATTTGAGATTGATTGACGGCCACACGTTCAAAGTAAATCTTAGCGTCAAAGCCAAGCTCTTGAGTGAAGCCGCGAAGATCGCTTTCAACCTTTCGCGGAATGTCTAAGCCGGATGGGTCATAGTCTCCGAAGTAATAAAGATAAGTAGGCTTGCCTTGCTCGGCTATTGTCTCGGCTGCGCTGTAAAGATATGAAATGCTCGGATAGCCGCGCGTGACCATCAAAGGAACGTCCCATGCCTCTGTCTCTTCCATCAGCACGCCCGCGAGCGCATCCTTTTCAAGCCACACCTCTACATAGACATCCTGATTATCCCAAACGGCGCGGCGGTAGGTTTCAGCCGTGCGCTTGAGCATACTTTCAAGGGATGAGTAAGTGCGGGGCTTGCGCTGCCATCGTGTATTGTCGGCGACCCAAGAGAAAGGAACTTCACCGGCGCGGCGCATCTCTGAGAGCAGGCGAACGATAGTGCCTTTATACTCAGCTTCCGTCTTGTGAATCACCCCCATGCTCACAAGGCGGTAGAAGACTTGCCGCACGGTCATGGGCGCGTCTTCTTTTAGAGCCTGATAGATTGCGGCCTTGATGTTTTCCATCGCCGCTTTGCCTCTGCGCCCTTTTATGGGGCTAGACCTATAAATCTCGCGTAAGCCGTATTTCGCTTCTGCGAGTTCCCGTGTATCCGTCTCGCCCGGCCTAACAAGGCGCGCACCGCAAACGCACACGACCATTTTCCGGTCAGTAAAATCTAACCTAATCGCGCACTCCGGGCAGCTATACATTTCGCGTGGCCTTGTATCTAAACCCAACTCATCAAAGTCATCAAAGTCCATGCCGAACAGCCTTTCTAATCCGCAAAGCCCCTGCTCTGTAGTCTTTGGAGGCCAGCAAACGGGACACACAGAAAAGAGGCTATTTGTGCCACCTCTCACCCTGGCTTGCCCGCATGAGCAAAAGCCTAAATCTTCGGCCATTACATTTTCACCTCATCAATCCAAACGAACTCATGCTGCCGAAGCCAACGAGCCTTACTCATCATTTTCTCAAGCTGCACGTTCTTTTCTGTGGCCTCATCCGGCATCAGCTCGCGCGGCTCGCCATAACAAACACCGTCAATCTGGTAATAATAGAGTTCCTTCATGCAGCCTCCTGCTTCGCTGCATTCACCCCGTAGAGAGATGCGTAGTCATAAGCAACGTGAGCGGCAAGACTTCTAACCTCTTCATCGTCAAGCGGCGGCACGCACCGCGCCTGATTGACCCTTGAGAGTTGCTGATAGTGTTCCTCTTCCGTTCGTTCCCACGCATGGCGCATCCGGCCTAGTCCATACGCCAGCAACCCATCATTGCGATGTCCGTCTAAGAACTTCTCGCCCCAACCACCACCACTGGGACCATTCGGCGCATCCTGATATTCAATCTCATTCTCGCTTTTTGGCTTGTTGAGCAGGTCAATGAGGAATTGCGGAAAAGGTCTGAAATCGTTTGGAGAGACTACTGCGTAAGTCCCGCCCGAAACATGGCCGGACGGAGGCATGACCAAGTACCCATCATCGCCACGTGTATCTAGTCCTAACCCCAGTTTGCCCGCACTATTCTTGAAGGAGATGCCCGTAGGATTATCGAAAATGAAATGCGGTCCACCCGAACCACTGACATTCTCCCAAGTATCAAGCCACTCCGTCCCGAACTTTTCGCACAGATCGTAGAGGGAAGCGTTACCACCATTCTTCGGGTCAACGTCGAAACCGATCTTGCCGAGCATCCGGCCGCCAATATTTGCGGTCGGATGTTTCCCCCACCAAAGCTTTATCTTCTCAGGGTCAAGGGAGGCCATCTTCACGCCCTTAGACATCCCGAGCTTTCTATCAGAGCGAGGATGTTTGCCGGGACTCGCGCATTCAGAGCCGCAGACGTGCTTATCACCTTCGCAAATCTGTACCCACCGGCCTTCAACCTTTCGCCAGTGGTCAGAACACGAACAGGTGCAAATTCCGTCAATAGCTTCGTGCAAAGGAAAAACAGGGATACCACGAGACGCCCAAAGGAGTGCCCATTCCAGCATGTCCGGCAAGCCCTCTGAGGCAGAATCTTCCAAAACCCCAATAAAACCCTGTGTAAGATTTTTCTTACCCAGGCTCGCCGCGCCTTCATCCACGACAGCACCAGAGGCGGGATTTTCCGCCAATGGCGGAATTATGGTCGGTGTTTCAAAATCAGACATATCCCCTTCTGAGTTACACGTATTGGTAGTAGCGTTAGCGTGTTGCATCTCATCCTGTAGAACAGCGGCGAGGGAGTCTTCGTCGTATCTGGCACGTTTTGTCTTGAGGCGGGATTGGCGAGCGCGGCTAATCTTTAATTCAAACTTTTCCCACCACAAATCTGAATCGCCCTGTCGAGCATCAATCTCGTCAGCTACCTTTTCGATTGAAGCAAGAAGACGGTCTTCCTGCTTCTCTTCGTAAACACTGACAAGCTGCTTACCAACGGGCTCTTTCTCTGTCCCAGACTCCGCACGAGTGCCGAGCTTCGGCAGTTCTTTAATAACAGCATCCACCTGGGCGGCGAGCGCCAACCCAGGATGTGCCTTGATGCCGTTTGCATCATTCCCTTTCCATTGCTCCGAAAACCGCGCGCGCTGGACGCCCGAATCTACGCGAGGTTTAAGGTAGTCAATTAATCTGGTGGATGTGCGGACGGGCGAACCGTCATCGTTGAATTTCTGCTTGCCCTTGTCGTCGTAAACAGGTTTTCCGCCTTTGTCTATGACGAATAGCTGAACGCCGACGAGATATTGCCAATCATCCAGAGCGTTGATCCAGTCGCGCACCCGCGCCCGAATCGCCGTGTCGGTTCCGGTAAATTGCAACTGAGAACCGAGTGTTAGATAGTTCCGCGAGAACTCTTCAAAAGGCACTTTCCCCCCGCCATGCGTCCCCTGTAGCGCAGAGATGAGCGAGCGCACGTTGGCAGGCATGGTGAAGTCATTTATCTTCTCAGCGTCTGGATTCTTCACCATCCACGCTATCTGTGCGCGGTGTGCTATCTCGGCAACGACGAGGTTTTGCAAGCCCTCAATGTTGGCATGGTCGCGCCTTCGATAGTAGGCATACTCTTCATCTTTCGACTTCCAGATGGGCTGTGCGCTCATACTCGCGACCCCCTCTCACCTGATTTAAGATCGCTAATACAGAAACGGCAGAGATAACGGCGCACAGCGCGACCATTTTGCAGGGTGGCGGACGCTGACATTCTCCCGCGCTTGGGCGCATGATGTCGGCAGCGGCTACAGGGTGTGGATGATTGAGTCATGCCGCACCTCCTTTCACGAACGAAAGGGAGCGGCTGCGTCGAACGGACGCCAGAGAGCGCCATTCACGCGAGCGGAGAGTTTCACTTTGAAGAAATGCGCGGCGAGAAATATTGCCCGCGATTGTGGCAAAGTTTGGAGTTTTTGGATTTTTAGTGTATTCTTTCATTGTTCGTTCCGTCCTACCTGTCTACCACAACAGGATTTGAAGAGAGCCGCTTTCACGAGCGGCTTTTTTCTTTGTCAAAGTTAAAAGCCTGTATTCCCTGCTCAGCGGCGCAAGAGAAATACAGGCTTTGGGAACGGCTGCGACGAGCAACCGAAGCGAAAATTAATAGGGCGTTGCTGAAGCGCCGAAACGATTTTTCAATAGCGTCTCGGCTTAAAGGCGTGCTATAAATGCAGGAACGCCGCCGAGATGCGGTAAATCAAAAGCAACGCGGGGCGGCTATTCACTTCCTAGGGTGGCCGTCCCGTTTGCTATCAAGGCTCTGTCAAAGGTATCTAACATTGTAGTGGGTTGCTCTGCAACCTATTCACGTTAGACTTTCAAAAATATCTAATCAGCGGCGCGGTTAGTAAATCTTGGTCGGTCGAAAGCCGCTCCCGTTGTCTTAATTCAAACCTTCAACGCTCACATTAGAACATAAATAGCTTTTCGTTTCTATCTTTAAATCCTTGTAATCCCTAAGTTTTTTCGAAAGGATGTGGGCTTTTAACTTTTCGTTTTAGAGCTGCCGTCTTCTCTGCCTTCCAATCAATGCCAAGCGAGGTTAAAAGCATCCTGAGAGAATCCGCACTTGCGGGAGCTTTATCTGGCTTGAGAATCTTTAAGCCTTCGCACGCGGCAGCAAGATCGTGGGCAGCGTTGCGCGGAAGCCTATCTAAGACAATTCGCAGGGAGTGGAGCATTTCGGTCTTGTCCCATTTAGACTGTTGACCACGCGGGACTTTAAGCCACTTTCGCAGCCTGTCTTCCGTGCGCTTCAAGTGTGCATCAATAACCTCTTGCTTCTCTACGTTCTCCAGCCCCGTGTCCATCAGCACTAGCGAGATACAATCTGCCGCGTGAAATATAGCTTCTTCAGTTAGCACGTCGCGCAGATTCTTGATGAAATTATCAGAGACGGCCTGCGCGAACTCGTGGGATAAGATCACGCCTTTCACCTGATGCGGTAAGCGGTCGCGCTCATCTGGAAAGCCAATGTCGCTATCAAAAAAGGCGCTGAAAGGAATCTGTTGCGTAACCTGGCCCGCCGCCTTGTCGCTTCCCTTCTCATAAATGGTAATGGTTACATTCATAACCCCGTCCGCGATTTTGAAGGAGACGGCACCCGCCAGGGTCAGGTCGTTAAACTCGTCCCTGCGCTCCACACTCATTAGACCTTTCTTTTTATCTTCTGCCATTACTTCCCTGTTTTAATTTCCAAAAAGTCTGCTAGAATGCACAAAACCTGCGCCGCCACATGGCAGCGAACTGAATGAGAGCGAGTGCCGATCCCGGAAAGTGAAGCACTCGCTTTTTACTGCCTACCTCAAGACGCGCGCATTAAATCACAGAATCAAAACTAAATGTTTTTGATATTCCAGCAACGCGCCGAAGCCACCTATAACACAATTTTCCTATTCGACAAGTTTATTAAATCCTTAAAACCTTAATTAAGGTTTCCCTGAAAAATGGTTCTCTAAAAGGGCTAAAATCTCGTCGCGCATCTTGACACCTTTCAGAGCGCATTGGCTCTTAATCCTTGAGTGTAGAGTTTTTGGAATATCAATAGTGAAGCGCGTCAGCTCTACAGATTCCTTTGCGCCGGTCGCTACCCACTCATCCGGGCTGGATTGCTCGCGCGGCTTTGGCTTCGATCCGATAGTTACCTTCTTCGGCATTACTTCATCAACTCCAGTACCTCTGCTGTCAGGGCTTCTATCTCGTGACTTGCCGTGCTGCCCGGTTCCGTCTCCATTACCGTCTGCCCTTTGGCCGCACTCTCGGCAAAGCCCACACGCTGGCACATCTGAGCTTTCAGCACTGGCAAGTTATATTCTGAGAGGGCTTCTATCACGTCACGACCGATGGCCGTGTTGACGATTTTTCGGTTAATTACAAATGCGGTTTTAAGGTTTTCCTTAAACGGGCGAACCTCGGCTAATAAGTCCACGATCTCTTTTGCTGCCCAAACATCATAGGGCGATGGCTGGACAGGGATAAGAATAAGGTCGCTCGCCATGATTGCGGATCGCGCGACATCATAGACGCGAGGCGCACCGTCTATTACCAGCACATCATAATCAGCCTTGAGCTTCGGCAGTTCCTTGTGAAGCGTGGGCTTTGGTAAGCCGATAACAGGGAAGGCGTCTTCATTCTCACGACTCGCCGCCCAATCAAGCGCGCTCCCTTGCGGGTCGGCATCTACCAGCATCACCCGCTTGCCGCGCTGTGCCAGGGCAGAGGCCAGATGCACGGCCAGAGTAGTTTTGCCGACGCCGCCTTTTTGATTCAATAAGGAAATAATCATTTAAGGTTTTAAGGTTTTACGTTTCCCGCCGCTCCTGCATGGCTTGAAGCACATTACAAGAGATGAAAGCGCGCCGCAGATGATCGCTTAATTCAAACCACTCAGTATGTCCATCGCTACTGCCTACCGTGCGCGAATGTTTCCATAACCCATGATGCCACTCACGCTCTGCCTTCTTTGGCTCTTTCAACTCTTTGCTGAATTCAAGCCTGAGGTTCGAGCCATAAATAGCCCTGAGAGTACGCAAGCGATCTTCCGGGTCAACCGAGACGCCGATCTTGAAAAGGGAAGTGCCTGCGATGTTCATTAAATAGATGAAACCCATTTTCACTGTCGCTCAAGCTCACTCACCCGCTCATCCGTGCGCGCCTGGTTGATGGTTAGAGCGCGCACCGTCTCACGCAATGATTGATTGAACTCGCTTTGCGCTTCCATGAAGCCTCGCACGAATTGAGCAAATTCTACCTGTGACTTAGCGAGCGTTTCTACCTGCTGACTGGTCTGTAGGAGCTGCGCTTCGAAGCTGGCTTGCCTCGCCTCATAACTGGCCTGACGTGCCTCAAAATTAGCCTGACTCTTTAAGAGGAACTCAATGCCTCGCTCCATGTCTTCATTGGTCATTTCTTACTCCCTTTCTTGCTTGTTCGTTGCGGCTCGCTGGTCAACATTCGTGTTACTTCGGATTGAATGATGCGACGGCAACGCTGGCAATCTCTGCCAATGAACTCACCGTCGCTTTGACGATATGGCGTGTGAATAGCTATCACGTCCCCAGTCGTGTCCTCTAAGGCTTTATCTTCAGGGATGAAGCCTAAAAGCAACCCACAATCCGTGCGCGTCGTATGGCCTTTGACCTCGCCGTGCCTTGAACTGCTGTAGTTCGCTGCTATTACTCTCGCGCTGTGCGCGATCTTGCTTCCTTCAATCGCTACGCGCAGAAGCCACCCTGCAACCTCACGCACCTTTTCCCCGCGCGGTGGAAAAAACAAGACGTTGCTCATTTCTTCTCACCTTTCTTGCCTACCTTCTTTGTGGCCGCTTCTGCTTTCGGCTTTGGTGGTCTGCCAGGAATGCGATCCTTGACGAGCTTCAGGTCTGACTCACGAATCATATAGACATTCGCAAACAGAGAAGCCGGAAGTCTGCCCGACTCTATTAACTGCAAAACCCGCTGGCGTGTAATGCCGAGCCGGTCTGCCGCGTCTGTGGTGGATATGTAACCTTCTGCGCTCATGCCGCCCATTATACACACTTTCTCTTGTCAGCCAAAAATATTTTCAGCCAGCAATGATTATTTTCTCTTTTCGCTTGACAATAGTTTAGAAATGCCTATAATAACACTTGTCGGGCAACAATAGTTCAGAGAAGGGAATCAGACAATGACAAAGAGAATGGCAAACGCGGTGCGGAAAGCAAAACAGGCCAAGTGCCACGCGCGCAGCTTGGGCGGTCGCAGATACGAAGTCACCACGCCGCGCGGCCACCGTTACACGGTTCGTTGCGAAGTGCGCGACGGCGAGCGTTACGCCTTGTGCAACTGCGCTGCCGGAACTGCCGGGCAGCCCTGCTATCACATCATTGGCGCGGCCATTCTCGATACGGCCATCACAGGCCACCCGCTAGAAACCAACTAACAAGCAGACCGGGGCGCGGAAGGAGATAGTCAGATGCCAACAGGAATACCAATCAGGGAACGTAGTGGCTCGTGGGCTTGCACTAAATGTGGCGAGACAAAACAAATTACCGAATTCGCAACGCTTCGTAGCAGGCCGAGCGGGCATAGGCAACCGTGTAAGACTTGTAACGTTATTCAATCTGGCCTCTCTGAGACTCGCCGCCCAGAGGCACTACAAAGGCGCATGGAGCGGCAAGCGAAAGCCTATCGCCAACTGCGCCGCGAGGTTTTAGACGCTTACGGAAACTCATGCGCTTGCTGTGGGGAACCGATACCTGAGTTCCTTACCGTTGATCACGTGAACAATGACGGCGCGGAGCATCGGAGACAGATAGGGGCGCGAAGTCTTCATTTATACAAATGGCTGAAAGCTAATGCCTTTCCTAAAACCGGTTTTCAGCTTCTTTGTTTTAATTGCAATTGCTCAAAGGGCTTCAACGGCGAGTGCCCACACAAGAGGCGCTTTCATGCGGCAGCGTAAATAAAAAGGCTCAGGGACGTTAAGCGGCCACCGTCGAAAGTTTCCGCAAAACATCCCTAAGCCCCTCTATCCGGGGAGCGGCGCAAGGCATCTAGTAACCCCGCCGCTCTCCTTCACCTGATTCCAGGAGGAACCATGTCAAAGAAAGTTAGCACGCCGCGCACGCCACCGGCTACACGCGCCACACTCGCCGCGCACATCGCCGCGATCATGGCGCACCCGCTCACCCCGGCTCGTCTCTACAGCGCCATCGGTGAGTTGATCTGCGATGAATCGAGCGCATATCAAACTTCTATTCAGGACACCGCCCCCTACATCGAAAAGGTATTGGAGCGCGGCGGCTGTGGCTATGTCCTGTGTCCCGGCAACTCTAAAGGCGTCTGCCCCGGCCCGCAGGCGCACAAGAAGGGAGATGCACGATGAGCAAGAAAACAACCACACCGCGCGCAGCCAGCAACCGCATGGAGCTTCGCCGCAAGCTGGCGCGCGATCTCGCCAGCATCCTTGCTAACCCTGAAACGCCCACCGTCCTCTACAACGACATCGCAGACAGCATCACCGATATGTCGTCAGAGATTGACTACAACTCGGCTGAGATGATCGAGCGCAGCGTTAATGCCTATTTCGCAAAGGAAGAAAAGCGTCAGGATGAATTCTTTGAAGGTATCAGCGACGACGAAGGAGGTAAAAGATAATGGCTAAGAAGCAAACCACTGTCGCCGGATGCGACCCAGGCGCACGGCTCACACCGAAGGAAGCAGCAGCACTCACAGACTCCTGGGTGATGCCTTTCCTCTGTGACGATGAAACGATAGGCGACTTCCTGTTACTCATCAGTTCTATTTGCTATGAGCCGGATATGGGAAAGCGTGAGGCGATCCTGATAGGGATTGAAAACACCCTCATGCCTTATGCGCCGAGTGTTGGTGATGCGCTGCGCGTTCTCATGGCTAAAAGGCTCACCATCGCTCATTCGCTCATCAGGGAAGGCGGCATTCAATGAAGCGACGAGATAACAAGTCAGTCCCACGCGCCACCATTCGCCGCGTGCTGCCCTTTCCATTGAAGCGCGGCATCTCTGTTACTTATCCATTGAAGCGATAACAGACAGGTCAATCTATGCAGCACGAGCACGTCTCAAGCATCAACAGCCGGGGCGTGCTCATAGTGTCTCGTAGAAAGTCTGATTTCTTTAAATCGCAGCTTATCACTGCATGTCTTGACTCGGGCCGCGATCTGGCATAGAACCTAGTGCCTTGTAAAGTTAGTCATTTGATAAACAATATCTCTTGCTGTATCTTTGCAGCATGGCAAGAACAGCACAACTCCTAAAACTATCAACTGACGAACGAAGTTCTTTGACAACCATCTTGCGGCGTGGAACGACTCCAGCACGAGTGCAAACGCGCGCCCGCGTCCTTGACTTGCTCTATCGCAGGCACCATCCCAATGAAATCGCTGGGACCTTCGGCTTGAGCGTTCAGACCATCTTCAATATCAAGCGGCGGTATCTCGCAGAAGGTTTAGACGCGGCTTTGATTGATAAGCCGCGTTCAGGCCAGCCCTGCCGGATTGACGGAGCGGCGCGAGCGAAGATTACGGCTTTGGCTTGCTCTGTCGCGCCTCTTGGTCATGCTCGCTGGACGTTGCGCCTATTAGCAGACAAAGCTATCGAACTCGGCTTCTGCGAAAGTATCTCGCACGCGACCGTCAACGAAGTGCTGAAAAAAACTCTCTCCAACCACACCGGAAACGGTCGTGGTGCATCGGAGCGATAACGGGTGAGTATTTGGCACGGATGGAAGACATCCTGCATTTATATAGCCTTTCATTGGACGAAAAACGCCCGGTTATCTGCTTTGATGAGTTACCCGTGCAACTCTTGGGCGAAGTGGTGGTGCCCTTGCCGATGAAGAAGGGGCAGCCCACGCGCTTCGATTATGAATACGCGCGTCAGGGGACTTGCTCGCTGCTCGTGGCCTTTGAACCACTGACGGGCAGACGCATAGTTGAAACGAGCCAGCAACGAACCAAAACCGATTACTGCCGCTTCATGCAGAGAGTAGCCATTAGTTTTCCGCAGGCGGAAAAGATCATGTTAGTGCAAGACAACTTGAACACGCACAACGCGAGTTCCTTCTACGAGAACTTGCCGCCTGAAGAAGCCTTTGAGTTATCACAACGCTTCGAGATGCATTACACGCCAAAGAAAGGCTCATGGTTGAACATGGCGGAGTTGGAACTCTCGGCACTCTCGCGTATCTGTTTGTCGCGGCGCATCCCGTCAATCGAGGAACTTGACCGGGAGATACAATCGCTTGTCAAAGAGCGAAACGAATTGAAGATCAAAGTCCAGTGGCAGTTCTCAATCTCTCAGGCGAGAGAAAAGTTGAGCCGCCATTACGAACAAGTGAAGTCTAAAGACTAACTTTACAAGGCACTAGTGCAGTTTTAACAACCCCCTGAGAAAAGAGTCATCAGATGAGCAAAGTTTTGAATAGGAGCAGACTGTCCGTCACCCTGCTCCTCGCCGTCGCGTTCACGTTCTCGGCCGCATGTAGTAAGAGCGAGAACTCCTCCTCCACCAATTCATCTACCACTTCGGGCCCGGCGGAGGCGGTGCGCAGTTACTACCAAGCGGCCATCCGGAAGGACGCCGCGGGCGCGAAGAGATATCTGTCGGCAGGCTCGATCAGCAGGATGGAGGCGCAGTCGGGTAAGACCTTTGAAGTGTCACAGCGAGAGAGCTGGGAGAGAGTCGAAGTGGTAAGCATCCCGAATATCAGCAACGAGAAGATCAGCGGCGACACCGCGACCGTTGAGGTCACCGGCAGTGGGAATGGGAGTTCGGTAACGGTGCCGCTGGTCAAGGAGGGCGGTGAGTGGAAGATGGAGCCAGACAAGGCAATCGTAAATCGGGGCACCACTGCCGGCAGCCCCGCCGCTACCCCGACTCAGACGCCCGCTGAAAACAATTGAGAGAAAGGCAGCGGCGAGCCCGACGGTCACGGAGAGAGGTAGGATTAGACCACGGGGTAGAAGAAAGAGAGAAATGAACTACGGGCTGAAGCCGAGTGATCCCTAATGCCGCTCACAGGCTCTTGCGTGGCTGCGTTTCAGGGTGGAATAGGTATCACGGCATGGGCAAACGCTTACAGGGCAAATATAGGGCAAGTTTTCAGTATCACGCCCACGCACGCGGGGATTCAATGTATTCAAAAATCGACTACGTAGTCGAAATCTGATCACGTCCACGCGCGCAGGCACACAAGAAAGGAATTTATGAAAGAACTTAACAACGAAGCTGTCGAGGCGTCGGGCTGCAAGGACTTGTTCGACGGCGCGTCACAGGAAGGTTTGACAGGTTCCTCGCATGACGAGGTTTGTCCCGGAAATATAGCATTAAAAATTCCGACATATCCCGGTTCGAGCAAGACGATTACGATTTACGTTTGCGATAAGTGCGAACCGCAGTGGCGAGACTATGCGCGTTCATCTCCTGCCGCTTATTTTTAATGCGAAGCCGCCTAACGACCGAATTGACGTGGGGCGAAACCGCCACCGCGCAACTCCGAGTTAAAAAGACAACGTGTATAAGAAAGTCGCTGTTTCGCCCTCACGTCCAATGGTACGATGAAAGTCGGGCCTTCAAAATAACTTCAAGCGCAGATGTCTCCAGCAGGATAATCATCCTGCCTTTTCCAATACCTGTTTTAAGGAGGAGACATCTGCATGAGCATAGTTTATGTCGGACTCGATCTGGGGTCGAGTTCTTTTCATCAAGTAGCCATTACGAGCGCTGGGTCAGCGACAGTAAATCGTAGTTTCAGCACCAGTGAACTGAATCTGCGAAAAGCCTTTGCTGACTTGCGCGGTGAGATACAAGTGCATCTGGAAGCGGGCGAATTGGCACCCTGGGCCGCAGCCGTGATCGATCCCTTGGTGCAACGCGTGGTCTGCTCGCATCCGCGCGATAATGCCTGGATTGCCAAAGACGGCGACAAGTGTGATCGCGTCGATGCTTTCAAACTGGCCGAGTTGCTGCGACTCAATCGCTTCAAGCAAGTACATTACGCACCGGACCAGCCGCGGCGCGACTTCAAAACCCTGGTGCAACATTACGACGAGCTAACTGCTCAACAGGCCCGCTTGAAAACCAAGGTCAAAGCCCGCCTGCGGATGCAGGGAGTGATTGTTACCGGCGAAAGATTGTTCTCTGCTGCTGGTCGCAAACCGGTGTTGGCCCAGGTCGATTCACGTGATGTGCGCACCGCCATCAGCCAACTCTTCGAGGTACTCGACCAGAGCGTGAGCGCACAGGCGCAAGCGAAGCTGTTGATGTTACGCGCGGCCCAGGCCTTTCCGGAGATCAAGTTGTTTCGTACGGCGCCTGGCGTTGGTCCCATCGGCGCTTGTCGCTTCAGTGCCTATATCCACACGCCGCAGCGTTTCAGTTCGAAACGTAAACTCTGGAAATACTGCCGCCTGAGTGTCAGTCACCGCAGCAGCAACGGTAAGCCTTTGCGCCGGCCACATCTCGACCGCTCTGGCTGCGGTCGCTTGAAGGATGTCTCGCGCAAAGCTTTTGACGTCTCAGTGCGGGCCACAAAAGACAATGGCTTCAAGCGTACCTATCAGCGCGCGCTCGAGGCTACGCACGATGCCACGCACGCGCGCCTGACGGTGCAACGCAAGATCGTCTCGACCCTGCGCGCCATGTGGCTCAGCAAAACTCCCTATCGGGATGAACTGCTCCACTAAGCTCGTTGGTCACACAATCGACAGCCGCAAGGCTTCGAGTCAATGCTCTTTGAGTTAACAGTTACTCTTGCTGCCAGGCCAAACACCCTGGCTTCGGTGCGGAGTCTCTAAACTAAATCGTGGACCAAGTGGAAACAGCAATACAGTTTCTTCTCGCAGTCCCGTCCAATGGTTAGGCCCGCACCGACTTTCTAAGCCCAATCGAACCATAGGCCGCGTCACTGAACGTGAGTCTCAAATACCTGACTGGCAGGAAAAGCAACTACAAAAACGGTCGAGAAGATGGTGTTAGTGGCAAGCAGCTCGGTTACTGGTAAGCAACTTGGTGACGCAACTTGAAACGCCAGCCGGCGTGTCGTAACTAGCCCTCCGAAGTCAACCATGACTTTGGCGGGCACGGAGATCTTTACGCTTGACTCCGACTTTCATACCTGATTTGTTATGCCGCCCGTTATTTTCACCACTCAACCTCACATTCACGCCTAACGAAACTAATCCACAAGTTTGGGATTACAGTAGAACGCTATTTAATTTTTGTGGCAACAGAAGGACTGCTGCTTAAACTCCACTTAGATTCCATTTCAGTTACCCGATTTTGTTTGTTGCGCTTGAATGTAATCGTTACGTCGCCTTCGGAAAGCATAAAAACATCATTAGAAACAAAATGTAACTGCCCGCCTGTTTCAGCAAAACGAGCATAATGTAATTTCCCGTTTTTGAGAGAGATGCTTCGTCCGCCCTGATACTCGCCGACGTATTGCCGCAATATCTTTTCGGGCAGTTCCTTTTCGGGATCTACCTTTTCAAGATAGGTAATGTAGCTGCCAAATTTTTTCTGCTGCAAAAGGTCGGCAGTTTTCTGTTGCAACTTCCTCAACGCTTCTATTCTCGCAATTCGTAAAGCATCTTCAGCCGGAGAAGCAATATCAACCGGCACTCCCGTTCCTTCCCAATTCGTTTTGGTCACGACATTCATTCCGTGACGATTCGGAATAAAAGCGGTAAATAAATTATTGATTCGCGTTACTCTGCCCGGATTGGCTGCACCGGCGGAAGTTTCGCCGATTATCTTTGCTCCTTTCAGATATTTCAGATTGTATGCCAATGCTTCGGCGGCGGAAACCGTGACGCTGCTGGTCAGAATATACAAATCAACATCGGCGAGTTGTTTTTCTTTCGGCTGCGGAGTGATAAATTCATCAGTCGTCGTATCGGTCAGGCGATTGTATGAAGTGCCGGAAAGCGTGCGGTCTTTGAAAAAGAAACCCGCGAGGTAACCAAACATTTCCGATGAGCCGCCCGTGTTTTCACGAAGGTCAATAATCACGGCATCACAGTTTTTGAGCGAGGCAAACGAAGCATCTACGGTTGGACTTGAGTAATCAAGAAAAGCATCAAAATAATCGAATTTCAAATGACAGACGTTGCCGTTAAGAAATTGAACGGCTTTGAATCCGAAATTCATTTGGCGGTTGAAATCCGAAGCCCGTTTTGCTCTTTCTTCCGGTGTGGGCGGCATCGGCGCAGCGGTTGTGTTCGCATTTGGAGTCTGAACTTCCGGGCTGTAATTCAGCGCAAGATGTCTGTCGGGGTTGAGAGAGCGCAAATCATTTGTGACGGCGGTGCTAAAATCTTGGGGAGAATTATAAGAATCGTATTTTCCTGCTTTCAAATTTTGTTGAAGCAATTGCTGAAGCTTTTGCCCAAACTCTTTATAAGCGTAACGCTCCGGCAGCAAGGCTGATAAATCGTCAATCGTTTGTTTCTTTATTTCTGCGGTTAGCGGTGTAGAAATTATTTGAGCGCGAACTTCCCAAGCGCACAAAATCAAAATAGTGAAAAGCATCAATGCTGGTTTTCTCATTGTTTATAACTCCTTATTTTTGTTGCTCGCGCCGCACCAAACCTTTCAAAATCAGATTCGCCAGCCGCCGAGTTTTTCTCTCAATCTCATCGCGCTCGCCGAGTTCGCGCGTCGTCAAGCTAAACGGAAGCAGAGAATTAGTCGCCAGTAAAAGTGTCGTCGCCATTTCGAGCGGATTTTCTCCACTGAGAATTTTGGCTTTCTGACCTTCTTCGATGACGACGGCAAAAATTTCGGCTTCTTCTTCAAAGTATATTTTGCGCCGCGCAAGCAGTTTCGGACGTATCGCCGATAAAATATCATTCAGACTTCGCGTGTAATGCTGAACGCTGTCAAAGCGATGTAGAACCCGCTTCAGCAGCATCTGACGAATGCGTTCTTCAGGCGATATTTTTTTCGCGGCGATTATTTTTAACTCGATTTTGAGCCGCTCGATAACGCGGTCAATATGCGACAGGGCAATTTCTTCTTTACTGCCAAAGTGCAGATAAATACTGCCTTTTCCAATTCCAACCGCTTGCGCCAAATCGTCTATAGTCATTTTCTTATAACCAAAACGAGCCAAAAAATCGTCCGTCGCGTCAAGAATCGCTTCGCGGACTTCTACGGTTTGCACAGCAGTTTTCATAGTTTTGACTTCTGACTATATTCGTTTTGAGGTCAAAAGTCAAACACATCACTATAAAATCTATTTAGACTTTCAAGTTGATTTCTAACCAGTGGTCTTAGAGTTTAATTTGTATGCGCCTGTAAGGAGAAAGCGACATAACGCCCGAATTAACCGGGCGCGCACACAACGCTGAAACAGACAAGTCTCGCGAATGAAAGCAACGCTATTCGCGCTCCGGTTGAATGAGTTGTTAGGTTTCGTTCATTCTTTGATTCCTGCATTCTTAGCAGATTTCTTCCAATCCCTTTCAATTCTCTCGGCTAACTTTCTCGCCCTGTTCTTTACATTTTTTCCTGCGTCTGATTTGCTCTCAACTTTGACCTTAGCATTCCAAATATTTTCATTAGAAAGAGATTCAAGACTGAATTCAAGCTTATCATATAGAACCATATAGCCCGGCCAGTCATCTTCCACCATCGGAATTATGATTGTACCCTTCAATATGGCATCAGCATTCACCAAATCATCAACAATACTGAAGCCTTTAGCTTCTAGCTCCTGCTTCAGATATTCTTTGAAAAGGTCTCTTACCAAGGGACTTCGGATTTCCCCAATGTAAATTCTCTTAACAAGATAGAGCTTGCTAGAATTAGATTGCTGAAAATCATTAGCAAAGACCTTACTGCTAACAAAGAGGATTAGCAGATGTAGCGCGAACCAAATAAGAAACTTATTGTCCCCATCGGGGAGGGTTAAAACCCTCGCCTTTAGGCGAAGACTTCAGTAGGTTTTCTCGTGCGTGGTAAAGTCGGTCTCCATGACAGACTACCGGCATGGAGCGCACACCGTTTTTCGTATTCACCTGCATATTGTCTGGGTCACGAAGTATCGCAAACCAGTCATGAGAGGTGAAGTCGGCACCAGAGTTCGAGAGTTGATCCGCGAAATCTGTGGCTCGCATGAAGTGACAATCATGAAAGGGCATGTGGCGAGCGATCACATTCACCTGTTCGTGAGCGTGCCGCCGAGCCTGACCATTAGCCGGTTGCTCCAGATGTTGAAAGGGAAGAGTTCCTACAAGTTGATGAGTGAGTTTCCACATCTGAGAAAGAAGTTCTGGGGCCGCCATCTGTGGGCACGCGGATACTTTTGCGTGTCGAGCGGCAACGTCACCGACGAAGTCATCAAGCAATACATTGAAGAACAAAATCATGACCAGGACTCGGACTTTCGCGTAGAGGGCGAAGACGATGCGAGTTAAAGTGTCAAGGTGCGCCACACTCAGGACTTCCAGTCCGTTACAAGGATGCCTCCGCCTTTAGGCGTGTGGAGTATTCACTTCTATTCATATCGTCATTATTATTCAACAGAAACCTAACGCCCGAATTAACCGGGCGCGGGAATAACATCATAAGCGGCAAGTCTCGCGCATGAAAGCAATGCTATCCCGCGCTCCGGTTGAATGAGTTGTTAGGCATCGTTGGGGGTATGCGTCCCTTTCCCTAGCTGAAGTAGAGACGCAATGGAGTAGGCCAGAATCGTGCTCGCAAGAGTGATTTGAAATAGCTGCCCCTCACTCAAGTTCGGCCACCATAAGCTGAAATGCCGATAACTAAACCTCGGCACTTCCGCAGCCCGCGCTAACAGCCAAAAGTCTCGGAACAGAACATTTGCGAGCACGACGCCGCTAAAGACTGCCGCAGCTACAAGGTTCCAAAGCCTTTTCGATAGCAAAGCGGCGGAGGCTAGGACAAGCAGGGCCGAGAACAGTATCTGGTCGTAATTCACTCCTCCTGAGACGGTGAAGCCGAGCCTCTCAGAGAGAGGATGTGCTTCCAGCACGATCATCCATGCGAGGCTGAACAGCGAGAGGCCAACGACCAGCGGCCTTATTTTCAGAAGTTTTTTCATAATGTCTCGCTACCACCATTACCATTCAACAGATGCCTAACGCCCGAATTGAGCGGGCGCGCGCACAATGAAACAAGCATTCAATCTTGCGAATGAGAGCCGCGCTATTCGCGCTCCGATCCAATGAGTTGTTGGGCCGCCCTCTCGACGTGAGCTTTCAACCTACGAGTTTCTTCAATTTGCTTGGCTCCGATTAACATGCCGTCCCATTTCATGCGAAGCGGCCCAACGCCCGAATTGAGGGGCTGCCCGCATGAAGCATTCAATCATATCGCAAGGAAGATTGCTGACAAACATGCTAGCGGGCAGTCCGCTCGAATGAGTTGTTATGCTTCGTGCGGGGTACTACATCTTCTTACGCCGGGATAGCTATCTTTTCCACCTGCGCATCAACTGCACGTAACATGGCCTGGATAGAATCAACTTCTGGTTCATCGAAATAGACCTCGCCGCATTGGCTACAGACCCATGCTGGAATCCTATCAAGCACTAAATGATACCCCTTTCGATCAATGTGAAAGGGGGCTGTGCCACGCGCCATTTTGCCCTGACAATAAATGCACTTCATGATTTTACTCTCACTCTGAAATCATCCGACCACTCATCTTCTTCAGGCAAATACGCCGTGATGAGAGCCAGGTATTCATCTTTCGGCGAACAGACAAGGTGAATTGCACGAGCATCCTCACCATAGCCCAGAATTAAGCAACTGTGCCCTCTTACATCTTCGGGATAATCTTCAATCACCTCACCATGTTCAAGCGCACGCCGGATGTCGGACGTGGTTAGCATTCTCTCCGGGCGAGACATTTGCCGGATGGCATGAGGAAGAAACAGAATTCTTTTCGCCGCAGCCGCTCGGACTAAAGTTAAAATGTCTGGTTCGTCGCTCACGCGATAAGTTTACTGTCATTATCATTATCATTCAACAGAAGCATAACGCCCGAATTAACCGGGCGCGACGAACCGCCGAATCCATCCAAGTTCTCGATGAGAGCCACGCTATTCGCGCTCCGGTTGAATGAGTTGTTAGGCGGCGTCCGTCGAATACTCGAACTCCTTTTCTTTAGAGCGCACCCACGATTCCAGCGAATGACCTAAGCGATTCAACATAGCAGCTTCGCACAACACATGAAAATGCATGGTCGCTGAATAAGGCGCATCCAGATGATTTTCAAACCGCACCTCCAACGCCGTATGACCAACGCCATCATAAACGAAAGCTCTCAATTTCAAGTAGCAATAATAATTCGACTCCTGCGAGCCGCTCTCGAAAATAACTCGATGCTCAAGATTCTGCGGAAAGGATTGAAGCTCTTTGCCGAACTCAATCAATTCTTCGTCAGAGATATACGAATCTTGGGCGGCAGAATAATCTCCGTAAGATACAAAAAGCTCGACGTGAGGGGCATCAACGTCTTCTTCAAGTTTTGTAATTCTCAGAAGCATCAGATACTCAACAGACGCCTAACGCCCGGCATCACCCGCCGCGCACACAACCTCGAACCCATTCAAGTCTTGCGGATGAAAACAACGCTATTCGCGGTCGGGTGCATGCCGTTGTTAGGCTGCGGTCGCCACTATTCTCCGGTCTGTGCAATAATTTGTTCCTTCCCATCATGGTGCCGATATAAAGTAGCTCGTCTCAATGTTCCTATCATGTATTCACTCCAGTAGAATTCAAGAACATATCCATTACCGAGACTATGCATCACTCGACCGCCATGCCATATCGCCCCTGACCATAATTTCTTCCTCCGCTTCCACAGCCCTAAGGTCTTGAGCGCCTCTTCCTGTGTCATGCTAACCCTCAAACGAGGTATCCTCTGCCCCACCTGACAGACTTCTTTGAGGTTGAATCTTCGTTGTGCTCCCCTCTCCTGAGACTTAGCAGCTTCGCAAGGCTGTAGACTTGAGCCAGACTGCAAAGAGAGTATTGCAATAAGAAGCAACGCATTCATGTCTTTCCCCTCCCAAGAAATTAGCAGCCTAACGCCCATGTTCAGCGGGCGCGGAGACAACGAGATGAGCATTCAAGTTGACGATGAAATTAACGCTATTCGCGCTCCGCTGCAACATGTTGTTATGTTGCGCCGTTCGCGGAATCTTTGCGCTCGATTTTATCCTTGTGTATTTCAGACAATAATTTGTACACATCAACTTTATCTTTGACTTTGGCAGGATCGAAGTCTTCATCAACGAATGC
>MWWH01000014.1_pt1 | contig 33893 bp, 34 predicted proteins | sample 1047231 | NCBI WGS metagenome assembly MWWH01 (sample SAMN06349967, study PRJNA376086) | soil metagenome | isolation source: MG3-2 sample Antarctic (ecotone) soil | place: Antarctica | collected 2015-01-13 | reverse complement strand
CAATTGGCGACTTTATGTGCGCCGATTGTGAAGCGGAAATGGATGCGGCGACCGCGAAGGTGCTGCCGTTTCCCGGAAGGGAAGAGGAGGTATAAAGATGGACTGTAAATTATGCGGATTACATATTCTCGCCACGATGCAGATCATGTGGAGCGGTTACCCGTATCACGCCGATTGCATCGGTGAAGCGGTCGCCCAAAATAGAGCTGCTGCGGAACAAAGACTCGGAACCATCGAAAGTTTCGAGGAAGAATTCCCATACGGAATCAACGAAGACGACTTTGACGAGTTTGAAGATTACGAGAATCAGGAACTCGACGATTTGCCGGACGTTGCCGATGAAGTCTTAAACCAGATTCCGGTGAGCAATAATAACGGCGGCGCAAGCCGCGTTATCATTCCCGAAGTGATGCCGAAAGAAGTTCACATCAACGATGTGGTGGCTAATGTCTCAAATCAGTTTGCCCGTGAAAAAAACGGTGAATTGATGGCTCATTGCGGAGCCAACCGAGTTGCAAGAAGCGGACTGCTCGGACTTCCGATGCCGGAAGAAACCGATACGTTCAAACCGATTTCGCATTATTTTCTTGTCCAAGCGATTGAAGAAGCCCTAGCGTTTCGTCATATCAGAATTACCAAGGAAGAATTCGCGGTCACGCCGGACGGCATGAAATTCTTTGCCGTCCTTGAGGTTAATGCCCAATACGAAGGCGTTAATTTCGCCATCGGACTGCGAAATTCAAATGATAAAAGTATGCGCTTAGGAATGGTTGCCGGTTATAAAGTGATGGTTTGCGATAACCTGTCATTTGCCGGTGAGTATAAGCCGATGCTCGCTAAACACAGCAAGAATCTTGACCTGATCGAATCAGTGTCAATCGCAGTGGATAGATTACAGCGTGGTTGGCATCCGATCCGCACAATGATTGACTTCAAACGAAATCACGAGCTTTCGGACGGTAAAGCCAGAGAAATGCTCTACCGGCTGTTCACTGACGCGAAATTCCCGATCAGTCTTTTCCGTTCTACGCACCGTGAGTATTTTGAACGCGCGCTCCACGAGGAGTTCAGCCGAAAAACTTTGTGGCGACTGGAAAACGCCGTCACCACTTCGATAAAAAAACTTCAGCCGATTAGCTTTTATGAAAATACGGCTAAATTAGGAAAGTTTATTACCGAATACACTTCCGGTATTTAAGGAGGCGTTATGAGTGTCTTTTATAAAAACAACCGCATCGCCGCGCTGATCAGAACAGGCTTGGAAATGGACGTGACCGAATCTCCAACATTTTGGATTGGACAAGTAAATGACACCTGTTATGCCTGCGCGGTTGGGATGGCGCTGATTGGGAAGATGGGAGTTTTCAGGGCTAACGTCGCTTTCGTCGAACGCCTTTGGGATAACCACGGCGACGAACTGACGACCATCTCCGAGCTGCTCGAAATCGAACCGCTGCTGGTTGAAGAAATCAGCCGACTGCATAATGACGGGCTACCGGCAATCGAAATAGCCGAAGCTCTGGAATATGAAGACGGCGACGACCAACTCGATCTACATCCACTACCTGACTAAGCGCGCATCAGCGCATCATATGACAACAATCAATCTTTCCGAGATATTGTTGTCTTTTTTTATTGATTATTGATTTGTTCGGCTAAGAATTCTATCGCTTGCAAAATCCGGGCAACATCGGCTTTGGTTGCCGGCTCGTTATCTTCCGGGCTGATCGGCTCGTAAGTTGTATCGTTCATATGTTCGGCTATTTAACTATTTACCTATTCATTATAGCATTATCGCGTTTTTTTATTTTCCCGCTTCAGATCAACAAGTAAGGCAAGCCGCCGAATGCAAGAAATTTCCATCTCTTGCATTCGACTCCGAAAGTCTTAAAAAATTAAGTCTAAAATCCAGCCGGAAATAAATCCTAGGATGAAAATAACGGCGGCAAGTTTTATCTTCATCACGAGCGACGAGCGAAAACGCCCGCGCCCTCTAGTTCCGGCGATACGACGGGCGTTCATCGCTTTTGTAGTTACTGCTCGGTTTGGCTTTCAAGCCGTTGTGATAGCTTGCCAGCACTTTGCGCTTTAAGAGCTGTTTGCTCTCGCTAAAGGCAATATGCAGCTCTTTGGTGTCGCCGGTGGCGATGGCGCGCTCTATCGGCTCGAAGATGGTGAAATCGAGCCATTCCTCAAGTTCCGCCATATAACCGGACTGGCTGCCGCTGCTGGCTGGTTGTTGTGCCGTTTCCGGCTGTTGTCTTCTGGTGAACATTTTTTTGTTCTCCTTTCGTTGAATGCTTTTCGGGCATTCTTAATTTTTTTCGGGCGCGGTTTCATCTTTCTTCCCCGCCTTACCCGTCTTCCAAAGCGGACGGATGCCTTGTCGTGTCAGCCGCTTTAGCGGCTTAGGGCTTTAGCCCTTGACACGGTAAGGTGTCCGCTAAAATTCAACCAGGCGGGGAAGAAAGATTTGGGTGGGATCGCGGGATAGATAGATTGAAGCGGGAAAATAAAAAAATACCCGTTTTAACGGGGTAGTCTTAAATTAAATGTTTAGGTAGGGGAATAGTTAAACGACTAATTTACCGGCTCTCGGCTGGCTTTGTTTGTCTTTATTCTTTGCCTAACCCTGATTCTAATTTTCTCAAATCCGGCTTGGGTGTGCAGGATCGCCTCGTCGCCGTGCAATCTTTTCAGCAAAAGAGCTTCAAGTTTTTGCTCTTGTTTCTTCTCTCCTCGCAGCTGATTCGTGTTTTTATCCATAAATTTTTGACCGCCTGGTTACCGGTAACAAACTATTTCTTTAATCCCTCAAAAAAGTTTTCAAATTCTTCTTCGATGTTCCTTCTGCCGTGCAGAACGCGGTAAATTTCTACGCCGACCGCGATCGGGAAGTAATAAATATGATAACTCTTGTGCGGGAAAAGGCGCATCTCGACGATTAAACCGTTTTGCTCGCGTCCGAGTTTTGGATTTGCTTCGAGCAAGTCAAATTTCGCCGATAGCTCTTTGATGACTTTGCGAGCCGCCGACAAATTGTGTTCAGCCACGTAAGCGAAAATTTCTTTCAGCTCGCGGCGGGCTGTTTCGGAAATGATCAACATTGCTTATTTCCCCGTTTTCTTACCCTTTTTACCGCCCGCTCGCTCTTTGATTCCTTCGGCGATGATTTCCTCCGCCAGTTCAGCGCCCGATTCGTAAGTCCTGTAGCGTCCCTCGCGGATGTCGGTGACACCCTTCATCACTTCGCGGCGCAACTCGTCGCGGCGAATGCGCTTGATTTCGTCCTGCTCTTTGAGCAAGCGAAGAGCTTCCCGGACAACTTCCGAAGCCGAATTGTAATTGCCCGACTTGACCTTCTCGTTGACTAAAGTTTCGAGTTCGGGCGTAAGCGATACGTTCATATTCATAAAACTCCTAATAATTAATTTCTGCGCGTTTCAAGGTAAGAATAGGGAATACGCCAATCTTTGTCAATGTTTGTTATTGAAAAGAATATTGATACAAATTCCTTCCCGATCGCGCGTTAGTTAGTGAAGGCTAATTTCTGGCTTGAGTCTATCAAAACAATTTTCAGGAGATTCGATATGCAATACATACTTATACTAACAATGGTTTTTCTGGTAGTTGTTTACCTGACCTGCTTCAGCAACCGATACAGCGCCCGCGGGTAGCACACGAATATAAAGATTAAACCCGTTAATTCAGAACATTTATTTTTATAAAAATTCCAACTGTAAAAACGCTGAGGGCAAAGCAATTTCCTTGCTTCGCCCTCGCACCCGCCCATCGAGACGAGTAGGGGAATACGCTCGTAAGTTATCATCAAGTCGTCATATTATCAATAATTAAAATACCGCCGAATTTTAGATTTGAAAATAAAAAACAATCCGCCATTACGACAGATTGTTTATAAAGCAGGGAAGTCATCGCCCGCGTTCACTCCGAAGTTGCGCCATCACGTCGCCGAATTTGCCCGGCTTAAAATGTAAATCTCTTTCGACCGTTAAATGTTCGACGTTGATGTTTTCGAGTTCGTTCAGGGTAAAGTAACCCCATTCTTCGACAAAACCGACCACAAACCCGAAAAAGACGTAATCGTCTGTTTCCTGTTTGCCTTCAATAACAAACCAAGTCCAGTCGGCGGCGGGAAAGAAAAACCTGGCGTGAATCATTTTCTCCTGCGTTTTTATATTCTCCTGCGAATAAAGCGCGGGTATCTCCAGACGCAATTCATCCGGTAGCAATTGCATAGCTATTAATCCTCCTGATTGTTTTTTGACTTTTGGGAAACGGGTAAGTGCGGGAATCGTAGCAAATAGAAGGATTTTGTCAACACATATCTAGACATCTGACTATTTATAAAAGCCCAAATTATCATCAAAAAAGTAAATTTTTTCGGTTATAATCAAAGATACGTGCGGTTGGTTTTCGAGGGTTTTCAAGTCGAAATAAAAAAAAGAATTTAGGATAAAATACAGAATTGGTATTCACAATTGGTATTCACATTTAATTACAAGCACGACCGTTGATAATATGAGTCAAGTAAAAGAGCCGACCGAAGAATGGTTGGAAGAAATTAACGAAAAATTTAACCGAGAAGATGTACCGCCGCCGCACCGGGCGATGGAGGCTATTCACCGCTGGACAATCGAATTTCAAGAGCCGATAAGGTTTTCGATTGGTTCGGTGCGAGAACGAAACCGGAGTCGCAACAGATCGGCGCACGATTTACCGGCTCATTCTATTTTGAGTCGGCTTTTTATCCGGTTCGCTTTCCGGTTTTTGTCGGAACCTGTCGGTTGGATATATGGTCGTTTCTTGAAACGATGCCGCTTGTTATCAAAAATCGCCTCTCGAATAAAGACGCTGAACTTAAAAATTATGCGGCTTTATGCGCCGACGGGCTGGATTATATTCAGGGGTATGAAAACTTGGTCAATTCCTTGACTCAAAACTCTTTTTCTCAAGAGTTGCTAAAAAGCGCACACGGACAAATCAAAGCAACGATTTCCGCCCTGTTGGAGCAACGCCCGAATCCGAAGGCGATAGAGTCGGCTCGAATGACGACCGAAATGTTTCTGAAAATGTTTCTGGCTGAAAAAGACGGATTCACCGACCAAAAAGCAAGGAAGGAACTCAGTCATCATTTAGACAAATCGGTTGACCGATGTCTGGCAGTAGAAAACCACGCCGATTTCGCTTTTATCAAATCAAAAGTAAATCTCTTTCCGCTGGTTGAAGAGCGGTATAAAGGAACAAGCAAAACCGGACAGGAATTGTGGGAAACCTACCGACTGGCACAATTCACCGGGGCGACCATCATCCGGCGATTAACCGGAAACGATTTACGTCGGCAATTAAAAACTAACTGTAATGTCTAATTTTTAACTTACATATTATCTATTGTAATAAATTACTCGGTGGTATAGTATGAATCAGCTTTTCTCTCCATAAAATTCCAAACATAGAATTTATCTATGAGTAGATTCACAGGTAAATACTACGTTTGGAGAAAAAAATTATGGAAAAGAACAACAATTTAACGGAGGATATTTTGCAAACCAACACTCTACATCAAACTGAAAATAAATCTAAAAAAAGAGACAAATTCATAGATGCTTCAATGCTTGTGGCAATCGCTATTATAGGATTGTTATCAAAATTTATTATGCCGGACATTGTTTCTTTATTTTTGTGTGCAATTGCATTGATTTGGGTAGGTTTATTATGGGTTTTTCTTATTTATAAAAAATAGCAGAAAAATTTGACGGATTTTGTATCCGTCTTTTTAATACTCAAAAAATGCCTGACTTAACATATTTTCTTCCTACAACACAAAATGGTTTTAATTTTTTAGGTCTTATCATGGCAGTTATGTTTAGCTGGCGGACTACGGACATAGCTAACTCAAAATTAAACAGAGAAAGAAATTACGATTCCATCATATTAGCTTATGAAATTTCGGTTCGTCTTTATCCTGCTTATGCAGCTTATTATATTTCTGTTTTCTTTTTAATTAGCAGGAATCAAGTAATGACGCTATTATCAGCAACCAACATAATATTGTCTTTTATTATGCTGATGTTATTTAATATAACAGCAGGATGGGTAAAAAATGATTCTAAAAATGGAGTCATCTTTAAAGCTCTTTGTGATAAAACATGCAAAGAGGAAAATAACTGCGATGATAAGCAGTTTATCTGCAATAAGAAGGTAAAATGGTCAGATATAAAAAGGGTATGCAATGGTAAATATAAGTTAGCTATTTGGGTCTTTATTTTTAACGTAATTATAAGTCTATCACCACTTACTAGATAGGATTACAGGTTTTTAATTGGTTTTGAGTTATCAGATTTTAAACGAATAAAGCAAATCAGCAAGCGCAAGTTATAATAGAAAGGGTTGTCAATATTCACTACAAAACAACCCTCTTGTCAAGAGTAGGAGATGCGCCTTCTGTCTCCCTCTTTTTTATCAACGCATTCCGCGTTAAAAATTTAGTTGTAATTTAATCTATTAGAAAATTCAGTTGAGTGTATAATGTCTTGGAAAATTTGATTTATCAGAGTTAATTTAGACAAAATCTTATTTTCAAATTCCAATTTATTATAGTGAGGGCAAAATAATGATTCATACATTATCAACTATTGCAACGCCTGTCGGCTCTCCGCAGCCCAATGTCAATTTTAATGGCGCTTGGGTCAACGAACTTGGTTCAATAATGAATTTATCAGTGGCGCATGACGGTAAAATCAGCGGCACCTACAAAACTGCGGTCGGTTCTCCCGGAAGTTTAGAAGAATTTGATCTAGTCGGTTTTGCGTCCGGTGATTTAATTTCTTTCACGGTGAATTTTGGTAAATACGGTTCTCTAACGAGTTGGTGCGGACAGCATACGGAAGATACAAATGGGGGAGCAATTATTAAAACTATGTGGATATTGGCGGAAAATGTTCCTGATCCGCAAGAACCAAAAAATTTATGGGGAGCAGTATTGACCGGATCAAATAATTTTACGCGATAGCTTATATTGAAGGTTAGTTATTTCAATAAACCGATTACCGAGCCGCGACTGATTTTCAGTTTCCTGGCAATCTGGGATTTATTTAGACCTTTCCCGTTTTTATAAAGTTTTTTAACTTCCTCTTTTTTCTTCGCGGCAGTCTGAGGTCTGCCGTGCGGTTTGCCTTTTTCCCGCGCACTGGCAATCCCGGCTTTCACGCGCTCGCGGATTATATCGCGCTCAAACTCGGCGAAAGTCGAAAGCATTCCCGCCATCGCTCTGCCTGACGGAGTAGAGAAATCGAGCGATTCGGTTAAAGACACGAACACCACCCCGATTTCGCGGAGTTCGTTCAAGGTCATTACTAGATCAGCCAGCGAACGACCAAACCGGTCGAGCTTCCAGACGAGGATCGCGTCAATCTCTCGCCGTTTTGCCATCCTGACAAGCTCCTCGCGTTTCGGTCTTGTTTTCGCGCCCGAACCCACTTCCTCGACTTCCGCCGCGAGTGTCCAACCTCGATTCTCTATATATTCCTTCATCTTGCCGAGCTGCATCGGCAAAGTCTGCTGATCGTGCGTCGAAACGCGGGCGTAAATTCCTACTCTCATTAAATAATATGTTAAAAATAAAATGTAAATTGCTTACTGAATAGAAGAAAGGTATCCGATAATCGCTGTATACCAGTGAATACAAAGAAGTGCATCTTCCGGTGACATATCAGCCGCAGGCGTTCCAGTTTTTACGTCTCCTTCGAGATGAACAGCTTTATTTTGAATATTATGGAATCCCCTAATAAGCTCCATTGCAAATTCTTTTCGCCTTAAATCGCCAGTGACCGGTGCTAAAAGGTGATCTATCGGTTTTGCTCCTGAAGGCGCGGAAGAAAGCACGGTATTCCACGCCGCGCGGCAAGATGCGGCGGCTCCGTTCCAATCACCTCTGATGTATTGCTGTTCCGCTTCGCGTATTTTTTTCAGTGCTTCAACAAAAGGGGTATGAAGATGGCTCGTCGCAACCGGGATGCGAATTGTGATCAATTCAAAGCGGTCTAATTTAGTATTGTTAATCTGTCTGAGCCAATCAGAATGAGATATTTTGAGCTGACCGGTTTCACTTCGTGAGTGGTGCGGTGAATTTAGAAAAACAGGATTTACCTGAAACTCAAAAGTCATATCGGTTCGATGTGACTCGTTAATAAGTCTGAGAAAATCATCTGTCTTAATATCGAAATATTTAGTTATAGAAAATTCTCGCCCGTTAAGTTCACGCGAGTTTTCTGTTAAGCCGTCTATCATCCTGCCTAATAAATGTGAAGACTGCGAATCTTGATAAAACAAATCAATGTCCAATCGTTGTAAAATAATCGGGTTTGGATTTTCATTCTTGAAGGAGCTTACAGTGAAATGGAATCCAAAACGATACCCGACAAAAGTTTTCTCAATTGAAAAAGTACAATCAGTTATTTCAGCAAAGGTTACATTGGAATCATTAATTCTTATTTTGTTTCGTAAAGGCATTTAATAAGGGTAATAAAGAATGGAAAAGGTGTCAAAAAACTAATGTTTTCTGACACCCTCGAATCAAACCTTGGAGTCGCCTGAAATCAAGTGTTTTAGAAGGCTCGTTTGCGAAGGGTTTTTTGACACCCTCGGAAATTGATTTAAATCGAGCGAACGATTCTTAATCCGGGCGATGTAAAGAGATTTATATTAATTAGGACTTTCTCAAATTTGAATGAAAAGCGTATTTGTCGGAGCGCGCCTGCGCGAGTCCGCAATGAGAAAGTCCTATTAATTCTAATTTTCACTTCTTCTCTTAACAAAAATTTACCGGGTAAAATTCCCCAAATCGAGAAAATTTACTTGCAAGTTCGTTTCAAATAACATAGACTCGCTTCAATCAAAAAAACTCCCAAAGTTTTTCTTTCAAACCGAAAGTTAAAAATCCGAAAGAGTTAAACATATCCTTTGGCTTGTTCGATGACGGGAATCGAAAAGCCTAAAAAAGGCGGTCTTGCTACACCGTCTGAAGAGAAACAACAAAAAATGTTTCTATCAATCCCGTCGAGTTTTATAAAACGTACCGATAAGCGTTGAATCAGAATTTTTAGAATCCGATGTAGTGTTTTTACAAACGCTGCTCTCGGATTGATTCAATAATGTGGTGCGTTTTTGTTTGTCGAGCGAGTTATTGAAAATTAAAGCAGTTTGATTTTCAACGGGCAAGCCGAAGAAAATTGAAAGGCGATTGTCAGCAGGTTAAGCAGCACGAGAAAAATTATGTCCAAAAACAGAAGCCAGCAGAGGGAAAAATCGTCCGCACAGATTTCATTGGGATTATCAACAGCCGATGACTTACGAGCCGGAACTGATGAAACCATTCTTTCAAATCAGCCTGGATATTCAGGTGAAGCAAATCAGGCGGGAAAGATTGGCTGGTGGTCATACGCCAAGAATCCGTCGCACTGGTGGGTCGTCGGATTGATTGCTCTTCTGACGCTCGGCGCGACGGGCGCAGGATTGAAATACCTGGACGAGTCGGCACAGCAACAGAAAGCGGCAAGAAGCAATCAATCGCTGACGGCTGAGCGGCAAGAGACAAGTTTGCTCAATAGTCTCAATCCTTTCCTGCCTGACCCGACACCTGCTCCGACCCCGCAGCTCTCGAAAGAATACATTTATGCCGGTTCACGAATGATTTCGGTTGTTGACGCAAACGCGACTGAAGTGCCGCCCGCTGATTTGGCAGTCTGGCGACCGTCTACGGGTTACTGGTATGTTTTGGGCGCACAAGGCTCTCAGCAGACGAGCGTGCAATGGGGCAGTTCAACCGATACAACGGTGCCGGGCGATTATGACGGCGACGGCAAGACCGACTTTTCCGTGTTCCGCCCCTCTGCCGGAGCGTGGTATATCGTCAGGAGCAGCGATAACTCGACTCTCGCTTACAGTTTCGGACAAGCGGGCGACACGCCGACTGCCGCCGATTTCGACGGCGACGGTAAGACCGACGCGGCACTCTTTCGCCCGGACTATCCGACGAGCGGGCAAGGAACCTGGCTTATCCAGCGCAGCTCGGACAGCACCTTGGTCGGTTATCAATTCGGCATCGCTTCGGACAAACCGGCACCGGCGGATTTCGACGGCGACGGGAAAGCCGACCTCGGGGTGTGGCGCAACGGGGACGCCGCCTTCTATTACTCGAAGAGCAGCACCAATTACCAGAGTTACCAGGGAATCGCCTGCGGGCAAACTGGGGATTCGCCGGTGGCGGCGGACTATGACGGGGATGGACGAGCGGACGCGGCGGTGCGGCACGGCAGCGATTGGGTCATCAAACAAAGCTCGGACAGTGTGACGCAAACCATCGCCTGGCAGTATTCAACTGACAAAGCCGTGCAGAACGATTACGACGGCGACGGCAAAGTTGACATTGCGGTATGGCGAGACGCAATCGGTTACTGGTTAATCAGACAGAGTTCGCACATCGGGCAATCGAATGAACTGCGGCAGGTGCAGTGGGGCGCGTCGGGCGATATTCCCGTTCCGGCTTTCTACAGAAGATAATTAAAATTTGGAAAAATCGCAAAAGAAACGAGGTTTAATTTACGAACGACACGAACGCCAGGAATGTTAAAAGAGGCGGAAATTTACCGGAAATTTATTCGATCAGCAAGATATACAATCAGCGAGATATATATGAGAAAGACAAGTTTCGAGTTACGGCGCAACACTCTAGTGAAAAAAACACGGCTGTTTTTGAGCGCGGCGATTTTAGCGTTATTAACCATAGTTTCAATTCAAGCCCAGGACCTGACCTCGCGTCCCGACCGCGGTTTGACCGGCAAAGGTACTCAGCAGACATCGAACATCGACAGCATCAATCTGCAAAACGGCTCGGTGTCTCTGGCGATGCCGCTGGCGTCTCTGCCGCCCGTCGCCGGCGGAAAGCTCGCCTATACTCTGACGGCTCATTACAACAGCAGTCTGTATAACACTTACCGCAGTGAAAAAGAAGGGCAATCTTCTCCGCCGTCGCCCTGCACGCCTAAATACTCGACCCAAACGGTTGCAAAATCCAATACCACGGGCGGCTGGCGAATCGGCGGCGGTTACGATGTGTTTTTCCGCGACGCGCACGACGATTACAACTATCTGTCGCCGCTCAATCATACGTGCGACGGGGCTGAATACGATTATATGCAGGGCTGGTTTTTCAAGCCGATTCTCGTAACTCCCGACGGCTCGGAACACGAGATGCGAATGGACGCGAGCTACGATACTTATTCGCCGCTCGGAGGGCGCGACCATTTGAGAAACTATTACCGCTACACCGGAACGGGCGCATTCGGCTTCGGATCGCCGACGCGCTTTCACACCGTGGACGGTTCTTTCATATCGGTCGTCGTCAATCCGCCTTCGTCGGCAATTGCCTGGACGATGTATATGCCGGACGGCACGCGGGTAGAGAAAAGCGCCGACGGGCAGCGAACAATCGATATGAACGGCAACAGTATTCTCTACGGAACTAATACGGCGGGCGGCTACGCTTTTGCCAAAGACGAGCAGACGGGACGCGAAATAAAATGGTCGGCGGCGACTTATAACAGTCAGAGCGCGACGAAAATCGAATATCAAACCGTCGGCGGCGTGTGGGAAACCGTCTGGGTCGTCTGGGGAACGACGACCGTCAAGGGCAAGATATACACTAAAACGGCGTGGAACACGCAGGGCGGAGCGAATCCTGACGACCCTTCGCCCTGCTTGATTTACGAAGATTTGGTTGACCCTGCCAACGGGAATGGCGAAATGGTTTTCAATGTGGCGCGCGAAATAATAATGCCCGCCACCGAGCCGAATGTCGCGCCTCAGAAATATACCTTTGCATATAATTCGGACACGACCGTTCAGGCGACCGAGTATAACGTCAAGCGGTATTGCGTTCAAACGACTACGGACAATTATGCGAGAACAGCCTCAACCGGACTCGGCGAGCTGAGCCGGATGACGACGCCGACCGGCGCGACGATTGATTATAAATACCGGCACGACAATGTTCACAAATTCGGAGACCCGGCAACGCCTTCGCTGGTCAGTTCGGCGGACGAAATCTTAAAAGACGCCGTTACGGAAAAGAAGGTTACCCACGACGGCGCGTTCGACGTTTGGAATTACACGGTTGATACATCGCTGACGGCAACGAGCAGCGCGGTCGCCAACCCGGACGGCTCATCCTACAGCGAGCAGTATTATCCGGTCGGCTTTAAGGGTTCGGGAAATCAGGGACTCGGCGGATTGACTTACAGGACAAATCAATCGGGCAAAGTGATGACGGAGAAACACTGGACGCTGCTCGGCGGACTGCTCAACGCTTTCGGCTCGCAAGGCGACACGCAAAGGGTAACTTTCAACCCGGTGGTCGATACCGAATACACGAGCCTGTTAGCCGAGGACGGCGTGACGCGGCTGAAGATGACCGCCAAGAAATTTCAATACGATTACAACGGGCAGCTTACTCAAACAATCGAATACGATTGGTTCGACCCGAGCGCGGTGACTTTTACGAGCAACAATTATCCGACCTACGGAGTTCCGGCAGGAGTTCCGGCGAGCGCGAGCGTCTTGAGAACAATCAATAACAGTTATTACAACCAGGCGGCGGATGCCGCATCGACAAACGCTTACCAGAATCGGGCAGTTGGAACTTCAACCGTCGTTCTCGGCGCGTTACAGGAAACCACAGTCGCTAACAGCGGCAGCGACACCCGTTTCAGCTATGACGGTCAAACCTACGGCACGGCTCCGACCAAAGGCAATCCGACACAAATCAGCGTCTGGAATGACACCAACAGCACCTGGATAAATTCCGGTATGACTTACGACAGTTACGGTAATGTCATCACCCAAACAGATCCAAAAGGAAATATCACGCAAATCTTTTACGAGGATTTAACACACGCGATGCCGACCAAAGTGCAGGTTGACCCGCAGAACGGCACGGGGTTGCAGACAACTACGACCACTTATGACTTTTCGACCGGAGCGGTTCTCTCGACGACCGATATAAACGGCAACACGTCGAGCGTCAGTTACACGAATCTGCTGCTTGGAGCGGTTGACCCGTTCGCAAGAGTCGGAACAACTTACAGCCCGTATATCAACATTGACGGCGTAAATAAACGACTGACTTCAAAAACCTATTATGAGGACAGCACAAGAAAAACAAGAGTCGAATCGGATTTGTATGCCGAGGGCGATGCCGTCAATAAAACTAGGGAAAGCCGCGACCAGCTTGGACGACCGATTCTTACGGAGAGGAACGAGAACGGCGCAAATACCTACACGATTTCTTCGGAGACGGTTTACAACGCGCCGCTTGATCGCACGGTGATGAGTTCCAACCCGCATCGCGCAACGGCGACAACAACCGACGGTTGGACGCGCGTCAAAAGCGACATCCTGGGCAGAGGAATCGAAGCGGCGACGTTTTCAGGCGCATTGCAGCCGCCTGTGTCGGGAACAAACGCGAATTGGACGGGCAGCGTAACGACCGTTTACTCGTTGAATCAAACGACCGTAACAGACCAAGCCGGAAAGCAGAGACGAAGCGTGACAAACGCGATTGGACAATTGACGAGAGTTGACGAGCCGAACAATTCAGGGCAGCTCGATGTCAATGGAGTCGCGGCGCAATCGACCGCGTATGTTTATGACGCGCTTGGAAATCTGACGACGGTCAATCAAGGCGTTCAAACGAGAAACTTCTCATACAGCAGTTTGTCGAGACTGACATCGGCAAACAATCCCGAATCAGGAACGATTAGCTATCTTTACGACAATAACGGTAATCTGACAACCAAAACCGACGCCAGAGGCGTGGCGACGACTTACGCTTATGATGCGCTGAACCGCGTCACCAACCGCAGCTACTCGGCTCCGGCAAATTTGGCAAATTACCAAGCGTCATTGCCCGTCACTTACGTTTACGACAATCTGCCGAACGCCAAGGGCAGATTGACAAAGGTTGTGACCGGAACCGGTTCGACTCCATTCTCAGTGACTGATTACCAGGCGTTCGATAAGCTGGGCAGAGTGACGCAAAGCCAGCAGACGACCGACGGCACGGCTCCCGACCCGATGACTTACACATACAACTTGTCTGGTGCTTTGATTGAACAGAAATACCCATCGGGCAGAGTCGTTAAAAACGTGCTGGACGCGGACGGCGATTTGTCAATTGTGCAAAGTAAGAAGAATGCCAATTCCGGCTACTGGAATTACGCCAAATCTTTCACTTACACGGCGGCTGGCGCGGTTTCTTCGATGCAGCTCGGCAACGGCAAATGGGAATCCGCGCAGTTTAATTCTCGCTTACAGCCCGTCCAGATTGCTTTGGGAACGGTGCAAAACGGGTCGGACAAATTAAAATTAAACTTTGATTACGGCGCGGCGACCAATAACGGCAATGTGTTGAGCCAGCAAATCACCGTGCCAACCACAAGGCAGGCGGCGGGTTTTACTACCACTCAGAATTACACTTACGACGAACTGAATCGTTTGCAATCGGCAACCGAGACGACTCCTAACCAGACAGGTTGGAAACAGACATTTACCTACGACCGTTACGGCAATCGCAACTTCGATACTGCCAATGGGAATACGACGACGCTTGCCGCCAATTGCCAGACGGCGGTGTGTAATCCAACTGTTGACCCGGCGACAAACAAGCTGGTCGGCTACACTTTTGACAATGCCGGTAATACGAAAGTTGACGCGACCGGCAGACAATTTACCTACGATAGCGAAAACAAGCAAACCGAAGTCAAAAGCTCCGGCAACGCATCAGTCGGACAATACTTTTATGACGGTGACGGCAAAAGGGTCAAGAAGTTCAATCCGCAGACGCAGGAAACAACTATCTTTATTTACGACGCTGGTGGTAAAATGGTGGCGGAGTATTCGACGACGGTTGAACCCGTTTCGACCGCGCAGGTTAGTTATTTGACATCGGATCACTTGGGAAGTCCGCGCATCAACACGGATGCCAACGGAGCGGTGACGGCACGGCATGATTATATGCCGTTCGGCGAAGAGATTGATTCGGCAATGACCGCGCAGAGAAGCATCAATTACAATTATGGCGGCGATACGATCAGGCAGAAATTCACCGCGTATGAACGTGATAACGAAACTGACCTTGACTACGCGCAGGCGAGAATGTATGTCAATAAGTTAGGAAGGTTCACAACTATCGATCCGTTGATGGCATCTGCAAAAACAATGCGCCCGGAAAGTTGGAATCGTTATATATATTGTTACAACAATCCTTTGACTTTGGTTGATCCAACCGGAATGGACGTTCAACTGATTGATGAGAAAGCAAGACAGCGAGTTCTTAGCACACTACCTGAAGAACTTCGTAAAAAAGTTGAAAAACAGATAAGTAAGAATGGTCTTCTTAAAAAGGGAGCGTTGGATAAAATAGTTAGTAAAAACGCGAACTTCAAAGATTTAAAAACTCTAGTCAATTCAGCAAAAACTGTTGAAGTTATGACTTCTGACAAGTATCTCGACGGCTCTAAATTTACATTTATATCCGCAGAAATGCGGAAACAGCAAAGTATTGAAGCAGCGATGAAAGATGGTCAAACCAGAGAAGAAGCTGAATCAGAAATTGCAGGTTTGGAAGAGAATGATACTAAAGGACTTGGGGATACAGAAGAACTCGCCAATGGAAATTTTAGAGTTATACTTTCTGATGGAACCGGGGATGCATCTACCGCACCCGTTTGGGCTTTAGCAGGTGTAACCGCACATGAATTATATGGACACGCTTTATCAGGTGTAGAGGGAAAACCTTGGAAGCATGAGACTATTAGGAATAGAAATGGAGATATTATTGGTCCAAACCTAAAGGGTTCGGTAAATATTAGAACTAGAAGGGCAGAGGAAAGAACTGAAAATATGTATAAGACTAAGGGAAATATTCCTTCAAAGAAGCCTTAGAGCTAGTCTGAAAAGTATTGACAACCTGAAAATGCCGTCAGTTAGGGTAGAATTTTGTAATGATGAAAAAACAAAAATATCCAACCGATCTAACTGACGAGCAGCTAGAGTTTATCAAAGAGTTTTTACCGGTGTCGAACGGGCAGGGACGACCGCCGTTGAGTATTCACGAAGTTTTGAATGCGATTTTCTATGTGGTCGTTGGAGGAATTGCGTGGCGGATGTTACCGACTGATTTTCCGTGTTGGAAATCGGTGTATCATTACTTTCGGAGTTGGCGGCGGAGTGGCGATTGGGAGCGGATTTATAATGCTTTACACGAGTTGGAACGGCTGCGACAAGGACGCGGACGGGAGCCAAGCGCGGGTTGTTTGGATTCGCAATCGGTCAAGAATGTGGGCGGCGAACAGGCAGCCAGAGGTTATGATGCGGGCAAGAAGATTACCGGCAGAAAGCGGCATTTATTGGTGGATACCATCGGTTTGCCAATCGCCGTGAAGGTGACGGCGGCAAGCGAAAGCGATCAAGCCGGAGCGCGCCAATTGTTTGCCGAAAGCACAGATAAGATAAAGAATATCAAGAAGGTTTGGGTGGACGGAACCTATCGCGGAGTCGAGTGGTACGCGCTCGTCAAAGAGCAATATGGGATTGAATTGGAAGTCAAGCAGAACGCACCGGGAGTCAAAGGCTTTGTCGCGGTTGCCAAAAGATGGATGGTCGAGCGGACTTTCGGGTGGTTGGTGCAAGCGCGTCGCTTGGTGCGCGAATATGAAAAACTAGCGGAAAGCACGGAGGCGATGATCCATCTGACAATGATCAGAATCCTTGTCAAACGACTGGCTCCAGACTTTTCAGACTAGCTCTTAGAAGTAGGAAGGTTGAAGAATTATGAAACTATTTGCGAATTTTTTTTTCTTAGTAGTATTGATTTTTCTTATAAGTAATTTTTGTTTTGCCCAAAAGAAAAGTGCAAATCTTTCTTTTTGTCAAATGGAGATGCCAGAACAACTATTTCAAAAAAATTTGAGTTTTAATGAGCTGTTTTCATTTACAATAGACGGAAATGGAAAACCTTCAAAAATAAATAAAGTTATAGGTGAATATCTAAAAAATGAAGATATTGAAGAATGTCTAAAAATTTGGAAGTTTACTGGATTTTCAAAAGATACGAGGGCAAAAGTTCTATTTTCTTGGAACCATGGATTCGGTTGGACTCAAATGCAAGTAAGTAGTAAAGGGTTTTATCGAAAAGTTAAATACAAACAAAACATACAGAAATAATTGTTTTTGAAAGTAGAAGATTTGATAGATTTTTCTGTGAGGGCAGACGGCTCGACTAACAACGGCAACATGCAGTCGCAGACCATCACCGTTCCGAACAGATTCACTACTCAGAATTACACTTACGACAAGCTGAACCGTTTGCAGTTAGCGAGCGAAACGACTCCGAATCAGGCGGGCTGGAAGTAAACCTTTTTTTACGACCGCTACGGCAACCGCACGGGATTTTCGCAGGACATCGGTGGACAGCAGTTGGCGATAAACAGCCAGACGCTGCCGACGGTTGATGTGAACACGTAACTGGAAGTGGTAGACACAGTGATGGAACAATATTTGAGGAAGTATGCCAAGATTATCCGCCAGGATCTACTGGGAGATGCGAAATAAATTTTTTTAATAGACAAAGTTCTGTTACTCAAGTGTCTTTCATAGCTGGGGGTGTAGTGCTTGGATTTATTTTAGGGACTATAATGAGTAGGAGATAAATGCTTCTATCAATTGTTGACTTTTATGATAATTAACAACTGATTCTGTAAAATAGGTTATAGGCTTTGTACAAACAAAAATTGCCCATCTTTACTTGTTGGAAATTACACTTATATTTCGTTCTTCGTGAGCCACTAGGAATTTGGGGGTTCTAATTGTTCAGTAGGATATTTTTATGAATTAGACAAAATAACTCTTTTGTCTAATTAAAACACGAAAAATAAGAGAAAACCCTAGCATTTGTTAGGGTGGGGGAATGGGCAAATTCAACTGTAATGTCCAATTTAAAGAAATAAATCAGAAACTTATATATATATTTTTATAACCTCGATAAATTTTTCTTGCAGTTCTAATTCGTAAAGCGTAAGATAAACGTAAAGTAATACTTTAACATTTATTAATATATTATGCTTCGCATAGTATATTAAGAGTATTATTGGCTTTTAAATCAATTTAAATAAAGAGGACTAAATGAAATGGCTAAAAAGAATGTTACTTTCGTTATAACAGATGAACTAGACCGAAACATCGAAATACAAGCCGCGATTGACGGCAAACAAAAAAGTGAAATTGTTTCCGAAGCATTAAGTAAATACTTTCTCACCACTAAAACTCAAAAAGAAAAACATCCGGTCGGAAACGGCAAGACTAAAATTTCAGCCGCATCAAACTCTCGTTAAAATCCATTCAACTTCTAGCAGATTATTTCTAAACGCTTTGGCGTTCTTCTCGATCTGCGTTCTAAACTCTACTTTTCAGTAGAGTTTTTTTTGCAAACATAATAATATTTGTTGACATATTGATATATTAGTATTAACATTGCAAATTAGGATATTCGGTAATTAGTTTTCGAGCGTTCCAGAAATTATATTTACCAGAGTATTTTAAGAATGCTGATACTGACAACGGGTTAGTAAAACGGTTCAAGCGGTTATTTGAAGGAACGCGCCATTCGGTTGAAATACTGAAAAGGGGTAATGATGGGCAACTTTCTCGACGACTTTCTAGACGCGGTTACTGGTAACGACCATAGTACGGAAGTTCACGATGACGACAGCTATACGGACAGATACAACGACACGAATACTTCGCTGACGTATAATTCTGACGGGTCGCTTCGTGAACAGAGTTACTCAGAACCCCAATTTCCGGGCAGTTCAAGCAATTGGCAAGTCACGGAAGATGGAGACGGCAATGTAGTAAATGTTCAGGACAGAAACGACTGAGCGTTAAATTAAATTGGCAAAAGGGCGTATGCAGAATATACGCCCTTATTTATTTAGCATTTGTGGTAAGCGTTGCGCGGGTAATTCACACCGCAGTTATTACAATGGCGCGTTTGTTTTTGATGCTCTCGGTAATGTGTGCGAAGCATCGCCACGCTTGAAAACGAGCGGCGACAAACAGAACATTTGAAAGGTGAGTTGTTCATTTTATTTAGTCAATTAATGATTGAAAATCGGGTTGTTCATCATCGTCATCCATAGACGTTGCCCAAATCCGTCCGAAAACAAGCTCAGGTTTTTCCAAATAAATTGGAATTTCTTTTTCCGCGCCTTTGATTTTAACGGTTGTCTTTTTCTCAAAAATCAAATCGCTTGTTGTAAACCAGAAGAGGGGAGAGGGCTTTTTTCCCGCCACAATTGGCTGCCGGGCGTGAAGTCGTAATTGATTCGTCCAGTGGTCTTCGATTGACTCAACCAGGACGGCTCGGATGCGCTTTACGCCGTAATCAGGGATATGTTTCTTCTGCTTGACGACATAATGAAAATGAGCGCGGAGCTTTTTGTTGAATTTCTTGATCGAGGTGTTTTTCCTATCGGCTTCGTAAAAGAAATACTGCGCCCGCTCTTCTCCTTCGCGGTCGGGAAAATAGAGAGCGAAAAACGCATCCGGGCGATGGGGGAGCGTCTCGGTTTCTTCCGATTCAATCATTTTTCCTTCCGCATCGTAGAACACCTTGGCGACTTCAATCCGATTCCACAGCGTTGACCCTTGATAAAATCCCAACAGCTCAACCTTCCCATTTGATTTAGCACAAGCCCGCTCCAGCATAAAATGAAACCGCGAGATCATCAGCTCGTGATGCAGGTGCATCAGCCGTCCCTGCATTTTAATCATCTCGCGGCTCATCGTAATCTCGCTGTAGCGTTTCTCGCGGTTGCGCTTGACGATTTCCGCATCAAGTTTCTCCGCCTCATACCCGGCATTGACAAGCAAAGTGAGAGCGCGTTTATCGTCCAGGTAGTAAACGAATTCGGTCGGGTAAAAAGTCGAGGGAAAGGCGAAGCGGTTGATTAAGCCCTGATGATATAAGTTTTGGAGATGCCGCTCGATGTTCCGCATATCTCCCTCGACAAGGCGGACAATCAAGGATGTCGGGATAAATTTGTAACGCTCGACGATGCCGATGATTTCAATCGAACGATTGGTTATCCGGCGCGGCGGTATATTCTCCGCTTCCTCGCGCGAGTATTTTTTGAGGCGTTTTCCTTTTTCTCGGTTTTCTTCCGTCATTGAAATTTTTGTTGGGTTAAATAATCAAACGGCTCATCATCCGAATTCAAAATTCAGTTTCTTTCAGACGATTAAAATTGTCCGCTTTTCGTTCGAGATAATCGCCCTGATTAGCGGCTCGGCGGGGTTTCCGGGGGATGATCTTCTTCCGCCATCGCTCTCTTTCTTAAGGCTGGATTCGATAAAAAGTATCTTAGAGTTTCGTGGGTTTTGAATGAAGAGAGAAGCGAGTTGCACACTTCAACAACTGCGTGAGAGACGACTAAATTCAGCTTACCAGGCAAGCTGTATTCGTCAAGAGAGGTTATAAAAAGCGAGTATAATTTGCCGCTAATTTCGGTATAAGCGAGTTATAGGCTGGCGGCTCAAATGCCTTTTATTATCAACAACTTACGCCGCTAAGTTATAGGGGCTTTAACTACCGGAAAAACGGTAGTTGAACGTCGTTCGGCGGCGATTCGCTGCCGGCGCGGAATGCCGCGTCTTCTAATGAACTGATACCATCGAGCGTGGCATATGAGATGAACGAGTAGGGGATATTCTTCTGCGCCGATTGCAAATCGGATTCTCTCTCGAAGACGAAACCGATTGGCGGGACAGGTGAAATTCGGGCGTAGCGTTCGGCTTTTCGCACTAGCTCCTGCACGCCTTCGGTTCCGCGGTCGAGTTCAAAGTAAGCGAGTAGGGGAGTGCCGTCTTCGCCGATGAATTCAACGGTTAAATCTGGATTCAAATCCGCCAGTTGGTCGTTAAATAAAACCTTTCGCACCGCGTAATTCGACGCGCTGATCTTAACGAACAAATCTCGCACCAGGAGATTGTGCGTCGTCGGGCTGCACCCGCGCCCAACGAAATATATTTTCGGGCGGCGGTCGTCGAGCGTCTTAATCATTCCCGTTTCAACCAGGCGTTTGAGGGCGGTGCTGGCGTTCGAGGCTTGCAGCCCAGTCAGAGCAATAATCTGCGGCTGGCTCAAGTATTCCGCCTGCCTGATGAAATGCAGGATTTTCTCCGTATTCGTGGCAAAGTTAAGAGCGCGAGCCGCTGCCGGGCGGCGCTGGATTAATTCGGGCGGCGCGTTTGTTGGCGGCTCTGACGCTGGCGACGGCTGAATGTTTGCGCTTGGCTGTGGCGGGGGCGATTGTTCGTTTGCCGCGAGCGGCGCGCCGTATTCGCGCGCGGTTTGCTCGATTATCTCTTGGGTATAATCCCGCTCCGGTAGGGCTGGCGGCGGATCGGTGGCAAAAGAAAATGTATCCCGCGCGGCGGTCGCCGGACGACACAGGGCGTGGTATTTCGGCAGATTGGCGACATCCGCCGCTTCAAATGTCCCGAGTTCGTGGCGGGCTGCTCCTAAGTCGTCAGGGGAAAGAGCGAAAAAAAGCATCGTCCCGACATTCCCGAAAATCGCTTTTTGAATTTCCTGCGGCAGTTGCGAAACGAATTGATGCGCGATGCAGAGACGCAGTTTTTGTTTGCGGGCTTCGGATAAAATCGTCGAAAAAGCACTGGTGGTGAAATTCTGCACTTCATCAACGAACAAGGAAAATGGAATGCGCTGCTCGCTCGGGAGTTGCGCCTGCCGCATCGCCGCCAGTTGAATCTGCGAGACGATGATCGAGCCGAGCAAATGGCTCGTTGATTCGCCCAAAAAACCTTTGCTCAAATCGGCGAGAAAAATCCGGCTCTCGGTGATCACATCGTAAAAATTCAAACTGTTGGCATCTTGCGTTAAAACCCGCCGCAGGGTGCCGCTCGTGGTTAAGCGGTCCATCCTGATTAAAATCGGCTCGGCTTGCCGCGCGTCATACCGCTGCTCCCAGAAAGAGGCGAGCTGCGGGTGATTGATTTTATCAAGAATTCGGCGGCGGTAATTCTCGTCGGTTAAAAGCGTGGTGATGTCGGTGAACGAGCTGCCGGGGACTCTCAGCAGCGTTTGAAACGCCATTTGGAGAATCGCCTGCATCTTGTCGCCCCACGATTCGCTCGTCCGGCGAAACATTGTGATCAGGTCGTCGCTCAGTAAATCGATCTCGTGTTCGTTTTCGGCGGCGAGAATTTCAAGTGAAATGGGACATCGTTTCGGGCTAAACAGAACGCAGTCCGCTACTCTGTGTTCGGGCATCGTCTCCAGCAGGTGTTGAACAAGATCGCCGTGCGGGTCAATGACGGCGACACCGCCGCCGCTCTCGATGTCGCGGCGGGCGATTGCTTCCATGACGGTTGATTTACCCGTCCCGGATTTCCCGACGATGTAAACGTGGCGGTCACGCACCTCGTCGGGCAGCGCGACCGGCTGCATCTGACCGCCGCGCCCGCGGCTCCACCCGATTCGCAAATTACCGGTCGTGTAGAGTTGCGGCGGCTGGACGTTTTTCATCGAAACTCGCTCAAGCCGCTCGATGGGTAGTTCCGTGATTGGGAAATGGACGAGTGCCGCCAGCTCATCCGTGTCGCACAAGCTCAGAAAGAGTGGAAACAACAGCGGAAAAGCGGAGTTCTTTATTATATATGAGATCGGCTCGTCAAAATTTTGGTTGGGTGTATTGAATGTCGCCGCGACAGTGTTCGACAAATTATCCGCGACCATCTCGTTCGTTGAACTTAATGCGATACCGACAAACCAGAGAGGTAATCTTTTGACGAAGTAATCGTAAAAGTCCGGCACATAGGACGGGGCATCTGCCAGATACCGTTTGAGAATTGCTGCCGATTCGTCCAGCAGCGGAGCGAACATAATCTGGTAGCTGACAAGATCTCCCGGTGCCGCGTTTTCAAAAAGTGAAGCGAAGTGTGCGTATGGGTCGAGCTGAAATTCCCGCACTCGCCTGATCGATTTATACATTGATTGTTTTTGCAGCCAGTTAATTTTGTGGGGAATGGGAGGTTCATCCGCGTAGTTTTCGAGAATTTCAAAGTCTGGAAAGTATAGATTCAATTTCGAGAAGATTACAGATTCGCATTCGGTCGGAAATCGAAGCTGAAAATAAACAATCTCGCCATTCCTGATAAATTCAAAAGAAAAGAAGAAATTAACGGCGTGTAAGCTGCCTAAAAACTCGATCATTTGCGCTGGTCTAATCTCGCCTGAAGGCAGAATTTTAATCGATGAATAGGCAATCTCCGGGAGCCAGGTTTGCGGCACGGGCAAACCGGAAAGGATGTCGTCGGGTATATGTGCGGTGGCGGCGTAAAATGAGTTGTAATAGTTTGTCGGGTTGCGGAGCGGACCGAATTCCCCGCCGGTCATGTAATTGTACAATTGCACTCTTAAATGGATGTCCGATGCCTCCTCGATGGATATATCCGGCTCCGGCACGAGAGCCGGTAATCGTTCCGCCGAGATATGGGGAAACGTATCCGATAAGTAATAAGACTCTTTATTTTGCGCCGCTCGGGTGAAATCACCGGTTTGGGCGCAGTAAACACTCCTGGTCGGCTTTTTTTGTAATTCCTCGTAGAGTTCGTATGGGGCGCGGTTTGTCCAGACTAGATAATTCGACTGGTCGTATACGAGCTGCCCCAGTCCCCACCACCGGTAAATGCCCTCGGCTTCTTCGAGGTTTTCAAAAAGGGTTATAACCAATTTTTGTCTAATAAAAAACTGGCGATGCGGCGGAAACTCGAATTGCGGCGGGACGAGCGTTACCATTAGTTTCCTGTCACGCTCAGCGGTTTGGTTATAATTGATCTCCGATGTCAGACGCGGTATCGGGATGCCAAGCCCGCGCAGAATATCATTCTCCCGTGCGATTATTTGATCGATTTTATTTTTGTAAACGGCGAATTCTTCGGCAATGCTGGATTCAAGCGAGTTGCCGAAGAGTTTATCGAACAGCGACATATCTTTTTACCTGCTGTAAGTTGAAAGTGTGAAAAGCGTGAGCCAGTATATTCCTTTTTTGTTTTGATTGTAAACCCTTCTTTAAAGCGTCCGGCAGTCTTCCAAATTCGGGTTGGCGGGCAAAAGAGATTTTTTTAGCAGGCACTGTAATTTTTCAGCCGCACTTCCCTCTTGCCAGTTTGAAGGTTGGTTCTTTCGCTTCACCGCCCTTGCCTCGCTAGCGGTTAAGCGGCAGCGCAGGCTACCCTGACCGGAGGTTGAGGAAGCGTTTAGCGACCGAGACCCGAAGCGTCCGGTAAATGTGAAGCACTGCCGGTCAGAGCAGTTTCACATTTCCGGTTTGCCCGCATTGGTCAATCGGGCAAAAGCGCAGTCGTCTCTCTCGCCCTGCGTCAAATTATTTGGCGCAAGGTATCGGTGAGATAGACCGGACTTGGTTAAAGTTCGGTCGTGCGAGAGTGGCGATGCGGTCAGGGTAGCCTGCGGTGAGCAGTGCAAGGGCGGAGTAAGTTTAATGCGCGTTAGCGAGTTGTTAGTTACACATACTATATGGCGTAACTTGATGTGCTTCGCACATCGCCCAAATTCTCATTTAACCGGGCAAGTTTTTTTGACCGAATGATGAATTTGTGACTCAGTTAAAATAAAAAGGAGCAGAGAGTTCCCTGCTCTTTATGATGAAAATTATCCTTTGGCGATCGAATCGCTTTGGTAATCTTCCCTGCCGTTGATCGCCCGGTGATATTCGGGAATTGTTCCGGGTTCGCCCAACCTTTCCCATTCAGCGCAGCACGTTTGGCAGACAATCATTCCGTCGTTAAAAGGAATGTATGCCATTCTGCCTGTCTCTCTGCCGCAGTTTTCGCATTTCCTGTTTTCCATCTTTCATCATTCCTCCTTATTCTCGACTTTGTTTCACAATTTGTGTTCCTCGTATTGACTCTCGATTTTCAGGTCGTGCGTGCATTGGTGCATCATGCCGTAATGAACATCCTGCTCGCTTCGGATGTTGCGCCAGCCCCGCTCGTCGCAAATCGGGCAACGGTCAATTTCTGCCTGTCGGCGGGCGGCGGATGCGGCGGCTTCCGCTTCTCTCAAGTGCGCGTGGTAGCCGTCAGGCAAACTGTATTTTTGCTCAATCGCTTGGATCAGAAAACCGGCTTTATTTTTCGGGTTGATTTCGCGGAACGGGTATGCCGCTACCTGTTTGGCGGTTTCCTCAAAGTGGTTGGTCACCATTTCGAGTGCCTTTTCATAAGCGATTTGGTAGCCAACGTGGAGCGTTTGGATCAGTTCGAGATACTCGCTTGTCACCGTCGTTGGCAAATTATCGGTTAAAACCGGGTCGGCTTCATCATTCGACACCTCGTCAGGCGCGAAATTTGGGGGCGTGGCGGCTTCTTTTTTCCGTTTAGGTAGCTCAGATCGTTTCTTCTCTTTCGGCGGCTCTATGGGGCTTTTTTCGCGTTCTTTTCCTCGTCGCCCGCCGAGCTGTTTGAGAGCGGCACGGTCGGCGTAAAATTTATGCCCGTGACGGAAGATGATTTTGAAATCTTTATCATCCGCCGTCTTCACAATTTCCCAACTTTTCAAATATCCTTGCGCGGCAAGTTCGTCGAGCGACGGCGCAAGTTTTTCCTTTATCTTTGATTTATGTTGATACTCGCGGATATTCAGAATCTGGCAGAGTTCGCTGTATCGCTTCTCAAAGCTGCCCGCTTCCCTGCTCGCATAGAGCCAAACTTGAAGCAGCGGGATAAGTGCTTTCGAGATATTATTTTTAAGCAGCTTGTAAGTTTCAAACTCAATCGGCAGCAAGTAGTGCGCGTTCAAATTCTCTAAGTACCAGTCCGAGAGCCAGACATAATTCCGGTCGGCGATGCTGCCGTCGTCGAGTTCTTGACCGGCGCGTTTAACGCGCTGAAAAATGACGAAGCTGTCCGAGGCGAACCGTTTTTTTCCGTTCAGCCAGATGGCACCTTCGGATTCAATGAACGTCGCATTCATCACTTTGAGCCATTCCTCGACTTCGCGGTAACGGTTGCCGTTTTTTGATGTGCCGAGCAAGGCGAGCAGTTCGGCGGTGGTAAAAGTCACCGGGTTCTCGACCGTTCCTTTTTCCCGTTTGCAGCGTTCGATAATTTTTTGAAACGCGAGATATTTATCCTGATCTGCGGTGATCGGCATCCCGTATTCGACGTTGCCGGATATTTTCACCTGCGCTTCAACGCGGCTCCCGTCCACCGTCTGCGTAAAGCGGATGATCTTCGGCACGTTTTTAATCCGCTTGCTCGACGGCGTGAAAAATCCGAAACCGGCGATGTTCTTTTCCATCCGCACAAAGTCCGGTTCGGCGAGCGCGTTCTGAAGCGTTTGCTCAAGACTCTGCTCTTGTGCCTCTTCCGCGTCTTCCGATTCAACTGATTTTTCTTTCGTCGTTTTTCTGCTCAAATCGTTCGCTTCCCTCTTCGGTATATTGCCGACCTCGATCAAGCGTTTGGCGATCAGGTCGTTGAGTGGTGAGAAAGATTTTTCCATAGTTGAGAGTTTTTAACAACAACAAAACAAATCTTCTGAGTCCGATAACATTATTGTTACTCGTCTGTTGTTGTATCTAAATACTATCTGAATATATCTAATTATATCAGACGCTTGTGGAAAACCTTATAAATCTTTTAGTTACGTCAGAAAGCCGGACTGCGATTTCCCTTGAAGGTCACCGTTTCTTCCCTCATAGGTCACTGTAATTTCCCTTATAGGTCACTTCTTTTTCCCTTGAAGGTCACCGTTTCTTCCCTCATAGGTCACTCATTTCAATTGCAGGTAGTGACGGTTAAGGGAAATTTCCTTTGAAGGTCACTCGTAAATGCGCAACGGCGGTTGTAGAAATTTACTCCAAAGTTATGGGTGCTGTTTTAAGAATTCTTTTCGAGCCAAGCGGTTAAAAGTTCTTCGACCAGTTCCGAAAGATCTCGCTGGCGCGGATCGTCGAACAATGCTTTTTTCACCGCGCGGTGAGTGTCGCGTTTGATGTAGGTGAGAACCTGCGCGAAATCCGCGTTACTGCTTTTACCAGTAGCGCGTTTTTCCGATTTTGCTTCGGGTGATGTTTTTACCTGTGGCGCGTTTTTATCCGCAGTGGGAGATAGGGAAGTCTTCGGTTTTTTCGCCATCCTTACGGTTTCCGTTTTTGCAACCGGTTTGGTTTCCGTTTTTGATTTAGTATCCGTCTTGAATAACGAGTCGAATTGGCTCATCAGCGTAAAATCTCCTTTCCAAATTTTTGATAATCGCTCCACGCTTCTTTGGCATAATTGTCCTTTGCGTCAGAGACGAGTATGCCGTGAAGGGCGGCTTTCTTGTAGGCGGTATAACGGCGGATCTGCGCTTTGAAAAACGACAATTTGTTTTCTTTCAATACTCGCGCCGCGTCCGATCCGTCGTGACTCGGCGGCGGCGGGATCATCGACAGCAAAATTTTGTAGGCGTTCGCGTCGAGTTCCGAGAGAGCCGACAGCATTTTTAAGGTCGCCTTCAAACTCATCGCGTCCGGCGTAGTCGGGATGACCAGCAGATCGCAACCGGTCGCCAGCACTCGCAAATCCTTTTCGTCGGGTCGCGCCTTCGTATCAATCACGGTATGTTCGTACCGCCCGGCGAATTTAGCGAGCTGCATTACATCAATCGTTTGATAGGGAAGCGAACCGTTTTGCGCCCAATCGAGACACGAACGGTTCGGGTCGCCGTCAACGAGCAGCGTTGAGCCTTTTTTTGACAGGTAGCCGGCGAGATGAATCGCCGTCGTGGTTTTACCGACACCGCCTTTGAAGCTGGCAATCGTGATAATCATAAGAAAAGAAATTATCACAAATAGTTAAATATGTAAATTGCTGAATAATAGAATATCTAAATAGGTGAATAGGAAGTTATTTAACTATTTGCATATCCATCCAAGCGGTTAAATAAAAATATCTAGCTATCTATATAGCTAGATATTTGAATAGGGGGGGGTGATTGGCATTTCCAAAAGTTTTTACCTACCGTTTCGCCTTTTTTTGCGGCTCGCTAAAAACCTTTCTTCCGCTCCTGCCTTCAAGATTAATTCCCAATCGTATTGCAAGCGGGTAGGGCGAACTCCAGCTTGGCACGACCGGTTCAATAGCGTCTTTGGGCGCGACGCTTTACCCGGAGGTTTCAGCCCTACCGTAAGCCTCTGGTTAGAACCGGGGGAAGTCTTGAAGGCATTACCTTTTATTTTACATTACCGATCTGGGTAAATTATCAATTGGAAAAATTACGCACAGACTTTTGAGGAGCAGGTGAGCTATTACGAAAAATTTTAAGATTCACATATTATTTCGTCGGCAGTATCATATCTGCCGTCAATAGTTTTCTCAAAACTCAAAATCTGCCAGGAATTTTGTAGCTTTGTTAAATTAACGAATTTATTTACTTGAATACATTAATTTAGGGAGGGTTTCTGAAGTTGACGGAAAAAGCAAAGAAAATCCTCGTTTTTAATACTCATTATCCCTTTCTAAGAGGTTTTGAGATTTTTAGTTCTCGCATCCGAACATTTATGAATGAAGGGTTTACGTCAAAAGTGTCTTTTATCCATCTTTCTTTCCAGTTACATTCTATAGCTCGCTTAAAACAGTGTTCCGGCATTAGCAAAGCACTTGCAAACCGCCAAGCCTGCCACTCTGGATTTTCGTAAGCCTTGAGATCGTCGGGATTATACATTTTTAGTGAAGATTGGGGGTCATTTAGGAATTTTTGCTGAAACTTTTGACTGCGGCGAGCATCTTCAACGTGCAAAAAACAATGTCCTATTTCGTGTGCTTGTGTTGCTCTCAATCGTCGCCTAGTTACTTGGCAATCTCCGTGTTCCATCAACCTTCTTGAAATGTAACACTTCATTTCTTCAAAGTCGGTGCATCCGTCTATACCATCTGGGTAATCCTTTGTGTCTGGCTCTACGTCAGTCTTATCCTTCAACTCAAACTCAAAAAATTCTTCAACGTCGAAACTCGTAAGCCTTTTTAGAGCATCCGGCTGAAAGGCTCTTATGACCTCACAAGCTATATTTTCTATTTCTCTTGCGCTTCTCGGACAGACTTTTAAGACACTAGCCATTCCCTTATTTTGAGGCTTCAGCTATCAGTTTTTCAAGTTCTTCATCAGACATATTTTTTGCCCGCATAAAAAGATCGGTCAGGCGTGGTCTTTTTTGAATGTGTTGCACTATTTCTGCGGGGCGTTTGGTTCGAGCCTCTGACGCAAGGCTTATTAATTTATCGCCATCAACTCGCAGAAAGTCTTGTAATTTGCGAACCGTTTCTAAATCTGGCGGGCTTTTCCTTCCTTGTTCAATATCTGAAAGATACCCAATAGAAAGATCAATGTATTCTGCTGTCTCTCGCAGTTTCTTCCTTGCCTTGATTCTTGCTTCCTTTAGTGTATTTCCGAATTCATTCATAGTGTGTCCCTGAAACATTATACGCCATTAGAGGCGTAATATCTATAAAAAGTTGTTTCACTCTTGAAACGGCGTAAAAAATTACTTGACACCTTAAATTACTTGGTGTTAGAGTTATTTTTATTACGCCTTTCTTGGCGTAAAATTTAGAAGTCAAAGATAGAAAAACAAAACAATATGCAAGGACGAACCGGCGAACGATGCCAAGTCAGCGGTGTTTACAAATGTAACACCCATCCTTCAAATACAATTCCGTTAGCTGTCAATAACGTATTTCCGCCTTGCTCAAGCGGAAGTGGTCACGGAACAACTTGGGTTCTGGTTAGACGAGCTTAAATCTAACCAACTGACTGTAAAACACGCGCGAAAAATTTTCACTTCGGGCGTGTTTTACAATAAATTATACAAAAATAATGAGAGGTAAATAAACAATGAGTGAACCTAAAAATCACGGTAAGGCTTGGACTTCTACTAATGATAAAACATTAAAAGATTTAGCGAAGGGTAACACGCCGACGCGATTGATTGCATACAAAATGGGACGCAACGAAGATTCAATTCGGGCAAGAGCATCAGAGAAAAATGTTTCTCTTAAGCCAACAAATCAATCACCATATAACAGGAAAAAATAAGGCAGCTTTGGCTGCTTATTTTTTCGCTGTAAAGAAAACGGACGTTTTTGTTACTAAAATTTATATTGGTGCATTTAACTCATCCAAAAATTCTATTTCAAATTCCTCATCATCAATCGCAAAAAGTTTATTAATAAGCTCTTGGCTCAACTCTAAATCGACGAAGTGTTCTACTCCATAACTTGCTTGTGTTATCAGATAATCCTCTACTAAGAAGATTCTTGATTCTTTAATATCAAACACCTCACCTGCCTGGACAAGATGCACAAAAGCGACGTAATGATATAGGCGGTTGGGTAAATCTTCTAAATGATTGAATCTGTTTGTAGTTGTTGTTTTGACATGAAGTGCGCGAAATGCTTTGTGTCTTACTGCAATTAAGTCATTTCCTGAATCTTTAAGAGGGGGTGCAGCTTGCACTCCATACTGTAGCAATCTTAAAGTAACTAATAATTCGCCGATAGTGCCAATTTTTACTGGTAGGGTGATTGGGTTCATAATTGTTTTCTAGATCAAATTTAATTCCTCTTATTTTTCAGTTTGGAAAAAAGTAAAGAAAACGGTCGTTTGTATTACCATCCGAATTTTGTTTTCAATTCGTTCTCGTAGTTAGAAAATGATCTTCGTCCTAATGCGTTCAGTTTTTTGAGCTTGTTAATATCAGATTCTAATAGATCGGTGGCATATTCATCTTGTGAAAATGACTCGTTTATACGGACGCAAGAAACATCAGGAAACAAAATTATTCTAAGCTGCTCAATAGTATTCGTGCTTGCTTCCAATACTTTTACAGCAAGCCGCGGAGCTTCAAACCAGAATAAAACGCGATGTTTTAGAACAGGCTTTGGCTGTTTGTAAACTCCTACACCCAAACTTAATACTTTTAATTTGTTTTTCGGAATGTTGTAGGCTTTAACGCCGTCTGCAATAGCAAGTAAGGTGGGATTGTTGGCAATAAAACCGCCGTCTATAAGTTCTGGCTCACCTTGATTTTCTGTTATTATCTTGACTCGCTCAAAGAAAGGAAACGCCGCGCTTGATGCTCTTAGCGCTTCAGCAATCGTGCAACCGAACCCAGGCTTAAAGGTAGATTTGGTACCGTGAGCTTGTCTAATTGATGATTTGAAAATCATCGGCTTGGTGTCTTCGTAATGTAGGGCTACGATCCCAACATCAGTTATAAACTCATCAAATTTTTTATCACCTAAAAGTTTATATGCTTGCTCTCTTAAAGCCCGACTGCGCCCGCTTCTAGTATTTTCTCCCATTACGTTGGGAACAATATCGAAATAATGTTTAGTAACTTCTTCAACGCTTTTGCCCAAGCCAAGCAAAGCGGCGATAATTGCCCCCGTGCTGGTGCCATAAATAAGGTCAAACTCTTCGTAAATTTTATGTCCTATAAGAGCTTCAATTTCCTTAAGTATGCCCAGCGTGTAAACGCCTTTCGCGCCGCCGCCATCGAGTGATAAAATACGAAAATCATCTTTAGATACTTCCATTTTACTCGTAATAATTTTGCCAAAGATTATTTAACCGCGTTACAAACTCTTGCGCGTTTGCCTTTGACCACTGCACTGGATGATTACCAATTAAAATATGCTGCTCACTCTGCGTGATAAATTTATCAACCACATCCCTATCGAAAACATCCGTCAAATAGCTGAAAATATTCAGAAAAACTTGTTGCCAAGTTGAGCCGTAGAAGTTCTGATTAGGAATGTTGTAAAGCAAACATTCAACAAAGTATGAAGAAAACTTTTTTCTCAAAGTTTCGTCGCCTTCAATCATACAACGACGAGCGTTCTTAAACATTCTAACAGTCTTTTTATAGTTGCTAGTATCAGAGTTTTTCGCCACCCCGTTGGCTTTATGCAATTTTGGATAATTGATTATTTGATTGCCACTGTCTTTGTTCCAGAAAGTAATGCCTTCAGCGATTACTTGAAGAGAGCTATACCTTTTGTAGTTCGCGCAAACAATAACGTCTGCGTAAAGGCGATTAGTAGTATCAGATGGTGAAACTTTGATTGCATTTGCGCCGGATGTATCCACATATTTCTCGCCGTAATAACCAACAAGAGCTTCGATAACTTCGTTTCTAAAATCGTTGAAGCTGTGGCTACCAGGCATTAAACCTAATGTTTGCTTTTCATCTGGTGTTAAATTGTTGTAGAAAATAGACGTGCATTCTACAACTATATCAACATCACTTTCTCCTCTAATATTTGTCGTGTTTGCGTAAGAACCTTGTAAATAATCTGTATATTTAAGTAGGCTTGACCAATTATGTGCGGCAAGTGCATTGCGTAAAACTATATGCGTTGAAGCTGAATTGGTCACTGAACCTTGATTTGTCCAAGTCTGTAATTGTAATTCTGGTATGCTCATAATTTTCACCGGTTCGACATTGTATCATCATTGCAAAATTCTTTGCAATATCAAATTGTTGCAAAGATTACCGGCTGCTTTATGTTCAAAAGCTGTTCTAGTCCTCTTGTTGCTGGCAGTGGAGTAAACGAGTGTTAGTGAGTTGTGGATTAATAGATTGATTTAATATTATCGGACTCAACTCTTTTCACTTTTCCCAATCCCTGCTACGATTCCTGTAAATCAATACAAATAGGAGGTTTAATAAATATGGTCAATTTAGACGTGGCGGAGCTGCGCCCGAAATTAGATTTAGAAGGCAAGTATGTTGATTTCAGCGTGCTGCGAACGGCTTTAGCGGTCGTCAAGGTAGTCAGGGATTTGGATGTATCTCTATCCGAACCGAATAAAGAAGGCGAGTGCCGCGGCACCTGCCCGAAGTGTCAAAAGGAGCGAAGTTTTTCGCTGAACATCAACACCAACCGCTTTAATTGTTTCGCTAAAGGCTGCACCCTTAAAGGCGGGGGAGTGATAGATTTCTGCGCCAAACTCTTTGAAGTTCCGGCAAAGGAAGCCTCGCACCTCGTCGCCTGTGCCTACGGCATCCAGCCATACGCGCCGGAAGATGCCGCGCCGATGGCAGCAAAGACAATCACGCCGATTTTCGCACCGCCAGACGCGAGCGGGGAAGTCGCCTCGCCGCCGGCGATACCGGCTGAATCATCCGGTGACATCTCCCAGGACACCCGCCAGACCGCGCAATACCTCATCGCTTCTATCGAGCGACAATTCGCCGAACTCAAACAATTGCTCGCCACTCGCTAAACCAAGCGGCTCAAAAATCACTTTTCAAAATTTACTTTCGATGGTGCTTGAAACCCTTCAGGTATTCGGCTACCAGTGTGTTTGCTCTTCAAGTGCGGACACCACCGGTATTTCCACGAAACACAGAACAACAGAAAAACAGGAGTGATACGGACTATGAATGAATTACACGAATCGAGATTTGGAAAGAGTCCGCCGCCGCCCGATGACACGGATCACGGCAGCGAGATTTGCAACGAGTGTGGACAACCGGTTCACGCTCTCTCAGGGAATTTTGTTAACCGCGTGATTGATTTCAACGGTTACAAAACCCGCAAGGAAATGGGCAAGCCGTTCCCAATTGGCGACTTTATGTGCGCCGATTGTGAAGCGGAAATGGATGCGGCGACCGCGAAGGTGCTGCCGTTTCCCGGAAGGGAAGAGGAGGTATAAAGATGGACTG
>MWWH01000013.1_pt1 | contig 34786 bp, 26 predicted proteins | sample 1047231 | NCBI WGS metagenome assembly MWWH01 (sample SAMN06349967, study PRJNA376086) | soil metagenome | isolation source: MG3-2 sample Antarctic (ecotone) soil | place: Antarctica | collected 2015-01-13 | reverse complement strand
CCCCAAACTTGTCCAAATTGTCTGCTTAGAAATTAAAAATTCGGGCGAATTATTTTATAATCACTAAAGCTCAACAATTTCAAATTTACAAATCTACGAAAATTGACTCATTACAAAATGGCTCTTTTGTGTGTCGTGACAATGTTATAGCGCGACAACCAAAAGCGGATTTTATATTTGAAAATAATTAAGTTGTAAAATTTAGAATTAAGTTATGAAAAACCGGTAAAGTCGTAAAAACTAAAAACTTTGCATCAAAGCATAAAAGTATATTACAATTGAAAAATGAACTCCGATGTCTTAAAAAATCGTCGCACAAGAAGGACGACTGTCACTTTAGAGGCAGACGTGGCGGATTTTATTGAAAACAAACTCAGTCAGAGTAAAGGACTCAAAGAAAAACAGCTTATTAACAAGCTTCTTCGCTCCGGGATCAAAAATGAAACGGAGCAGCCCACCGCTCGTTTCAAATTACAGGGATTCAAGTCCGAACTCGTCTCCGGCATCGCGGCAGACGAGATTGAACGAATGCTCGACGAAATTTAGCATTTCGCGGTTTTATGGATTATCTCCTTGACAGCAATATTCTGCTTTACGCCAAGATGGATTCTATGCCGGAGCATAAAATTGTTTCAAAATGGCTCGAAGAAATCGTTTCAAATCAAAACAACACAATCGGCATTTGCGAAACCAGCCTTCTGTCGTTTTTAAGAATCGCTACTAATGAAAAAGTTTTCCAACCCGTTCTGCCGACAACGGAAGCCGAAAGTTTCATCAACTCGTTTCTAAAATGCGCAAACGTCAATTTGCTGCATCCTTCCGCCAATCATTTTCTCGAAGTCATAAAATTAATGGACAAATTAAGTTTGCGGGGAAATTTAGTAATGGACGTTCATTTGGCTGTTTTGGCTTTAAACACCGGGGCGACGCTGGCGACGCGCGACAAAGACTTCACAAAAATTCCTTACCTGAAAATCTTCAATCCACTTGCGGTTAAAACTTAAATCCAATAATTTTACAACTTAATTAAAATTCAACATTTTATTGATTCCGGTTCTAGCCGGAAAAAGCCTTTCTGAAACCTTCCTTCATCATTTCGGTCGAGGATTCGGCATATATCTGTGTCGTCTCGATTTTAGAATGACCGAGAAACTTCTGAATCTGCTCAAGCGGCATTCCGCGTTCGAGCAGCAAGGTAGCGACCGTGTGCCGGAGCAAGTGAGGATGAACCTTTTTTTTAATGCCTGCCTGCTCTGCCGTCTCTTTGACGATTTGCTGAATGCGCCGGGCGGTGAATTTTGTGTGGCGGTTACTTTCAAAGATATAACCGCTCCGGCGCGAACCGAGATGAGTTTTGAGTTCCTGCGCCAGTTCGGGCAACACCGGCACATAGCGGCTTTTACCGCCCTTGCCTTTTTCAATCAAAATCATTTGTTCATCGAAGAATAAATCTTCAACTTTTAGAGACACGAATTCAGAAACTCTAGCTCCGGTCAGAAAAAGCGTTTTGAGCAGCAGACCGTGATTGCCGGTTTCCCGGTAAGCCTGTTTAATCAGTTTCTGTTCTTCATCGCGCGAGAGACGATGAACGACTGAGCGACGCGCGACAGCTCTTTTAATTTTTAACCGGCGGCGAACTTCTTTTCCAAGATAACCGGCTTGGTCATACGTCAGATGATGTTTGCGCCAAAGTTTGACCGTGGCGTTAATGAGTTCTTTGAGTTCTCCGCTCGGCTGAATTCTTGCGGAAGGGACAGCAGTTTTAGTTTTTGACATAAAATCAATGATTTCGCTTTTGCAAATGAAGTGCGAAATAACTATTGATTTTACATCAAAACAGAAATGAAAAGAAGTATAAAGAGCGAAAAAGATTTCGCTCTTTAAGCATTAGGCGAAATTCTTAAAATAAATATTGCAAAACTAAGCTTATGCAAGGAAAAAGAGACTGATGGTTTCCAAGGAATTATTAAATATTGGTAAGTGATTAGTTTACTCGTTATAATTAGGATAGTGGACAGCATTTTCACAGTTCAAAGTAGAAATATAGAAAATCTAGGTGCAGAAATTGCGGTAGATATTTTCAGCAAATTGCTTTGGGCTGAAGCAAATAAGCTAGGGCTGTCATTTAATAAAATAAATATAACCAGTCGTATTAATGTTGCAGATGGAGGAGTAGATGCAAGTGTAAAAGGTTCTTCAGCAGAAAGTGGATTAATTAAAAATGGTCACACCTCATATCAAATAAAAACTGGAAATTCATTTAAGCCAACTCAACTAGCTCAAATTAAAAAAGAGCTTTTCGGCATAGGTAAACACGCCAATTTAAAGAACCTTGCTGAAGAGGTAAGAAGTTGTTTAGATAAAGATGGAACATACATTTTAGTTTGTTTTGGACAAGATTTTACTGACAATGAGATAAAAAAGGTTAAAGCGCATTTAATAAACTTTTTGAAAAAGTGTGATTACGAAAATTCTAAAATTGAAATTTGGGGAATAAATCAATTACGTTCGTTTTTTTCAAGTTTTCCTTCATTAGCCTTATTGATTAACGGACAAGAGAATTCAATATTCCAGTCTCATTTTAGTTGGTCAGAAGATGCCGAAATGAGACGAAAACCTTTCGAAAATGAGCAAGAACAACAAGATATCATTAACAATATTCAAAATAACTTACGTAATAATGATAATAATCAAGAATGCACTCATATCCGTATATTCGGTGAAGCCGGCGCGGGAAAAACGAGATTAGTTTTAGAAGCGACAAGAAATAAAGATCTATCTCCGCTTGTTATTTATTGTAATACTGAAAAGTTTAGAGATAGTCCGTTAATGTCAGCCTTGTTAAGAGAAGATAATACATTCTCGGTAATTCTCGTTTTAGATGAGTGCAATGAAGAAAACAGATCTTACATACAAAACAAGTTTCAATACAAAGGAAAAAGAATAAAAATTATTTCAATTACTAATGAAATTGAGCAAACATCTGGAAGAATTTTGCCTTATGAAGTTGAGAAACTAGAGAACCATCAAATTAGTTCAATAATTAAGAGTTATGTCGATATACCTGAGCATCATGCTGAACAATGGGCTGTAGAATGTGGTGGATTTCCTCGTGTTGCTCACGTTATCGGACAAAACCTACGTGAAAATCCTGATGATATATTTCGCTCCCCCGATACAATAAACTTTTGGGAGAGATTTATTGTTGGTTATGAAAAGCCAAACAGTGAGGAATTTAGGCAAATTTTAGTTGTACTTAGACATTTGGCTTTATTTAAGAAATTTGGCTCTCCCAAGTTAGAAAAAGAGGCGAAAATAATTTGGAGTTTTATTAATTCCGCCGAATCCTCGATTACATGGGTTAGATTTGTTGAGATCATCAATAAGTTAAAAAATAGAAAAATTCTACAAGGTGAATATACTTTATACATTTCACCAAAAATTTTGCATGTCAAACTTTGGTTGGAGTTTTGGGAAAAATATGAGGGTATTACTCCAAAAGAAATATTACAAAATTTACCGCCGCAATTGTCAAAATGGTTTCAAGAAATGTTTGAGTATGCAAAAAGCTCCTTTGCAACTCAACGAATAGTTCGAGACCTTTTATCATCTAATGGTATTTTTCAAGACCTATCCTTTCTTGACACCGAAATTGGTGGAGATTTTTTTTTAGCTCTTAGCAAAGCAGATCCAAAATCAGCAGTCAAAGCTTTAAAAAGAGTCATTAATAATTTGAGCAAAGAAGAACTTCTGCATTTTACGAAGGGTAGAAGACAAGTAATCTGGGCATTAGAAAGAATGGCGGAATGGAGAGACTTTTTCCCCGATGTTGCTAGGTTATTATTAAAACTTAGTGAAGCGGAAAACGAATCTTACAGCAATAACGCAAGCGGTATTTTTGTAGATTTATTTTCAAATGCTTATGGAGAACTTGCCCCAAGTGAAGCGACTCCTGAACAAAAAATTCCTATTTTGAGGGAGGCTTTTAACTCTTTATCAGATGAACAACATATTCTGGCTTTGAGGGCTTGCGATAAAGCACTAGAGATTGACCATTTTAGCAGGATGCACGGAACACATGGTGAGCCATTTCATAAAGCTCCTAACCGATGGATGCCCAAAACGTATGGTGAATGGTTTGATGCCTACCGAAGCGTTTGGAATTTAATTCTGGAAGTTATTAATAATCTACCTGAAGGAAAAAGAAAACAAGCAGCTGATATATTGTTAAGAAATTCATTTGGAATTGGGAAGGTGCCTGCGTTGGCTGAAATGGCTATCAATACAGTTCGAGATTTATTAAATAAATCATACCTTGAGAGAACCGAGGTTTTAGCAAAGCTATCCAGATTTCTTTGGCGTGATAATGAGCGAAAAAAAAGCGGCATGCAGGTAATGGACACAGAAGTAAAGCAAAAATGGGAAGATTTTAATAAGAAATTATCTCCACAAGATTTCAGTTCTTTGCTTCAGCGATACATCGCTCTTGACCTTCATGAAGAAAGATACAGTGAAGAAACTGGATTTAATACCGATTTAACAAAGCCAATTATTGAAAATTTAGCGCAGCAAGCCTTAGAAAATCCACAACTTTTAGAATCTGAATTTAATTGGTTGATAACTGAAAAAGCGAAGAGGGTCTATGATTTCGGTTTAGCTCTTGGTCAAACCGATGTAAAGTTCACTCTTTCAACTAGACTTATTGAACTTTATATAAATAACAGCGAAAAGGAAAACATAAATGTTGGACTTTTAGGCGGATATTTTCGCGCTTTAAAAGAAATAGACGAAGAGGCTTTTGAGATTATGTTAGATTCATTACTAAAAAATGTGCAAATGAAGAAATTTGTTCCCGCTCTCACACAAGGATCAGGACTTACTGAAAGAGGAGCAATTAGAATTACGGAATTGCTTAAGAATAATGAGATTACTTTTTTTGAACTTAATCGTTTTCAATACGGACTACAAATTAAAAATATTTCTGAAGAGACTTTTAGAATATGGATTGAATTTTTACTTTCTCAAACAGATGCATACGCCATAAGTATTGCTTTGGATTATTTACATCAATACCACATACATGAAGATTCTTTGGAAAAGAACAAATTGAAACTGCCTGAAGACATATCTTTTAATGCATTAACTCACGAAACTCTATTTGATGTTTCACAAGTTAATCGTTTTGGTCAGATGGGCGATTTTTATTGGAAGAATGTAGGCAGTGAATTTATCGAACTTTATCCAGAAAAAAGTATTTATTTTGCTAAAATCCTTATTGAAAATTTTGGTAATGACGGATGTTTATATCGTGGATTAGATGCCGAGGCAAAATCTATTCTTGACAGAGTAGCCAGAAAATTCCCTATTGAAATTTGGGAAATTGCTTCAAGTCATATAGTTTTTCCAATGGATAAAAGAACAATGAGAATTAAATTTTGGCTTGATGACGGGGGGCTGCATTTCGGAAAAGATATAAGTGAAGATCATCTTTCTGTTCCTTTGGAGAAACTCTGGGAGTGGATTGATAAAGATGTTGAGAGAAGAGCATGGTTTGTAGCTTGGTTTGTACCAGCAACTATTTCAAAGATTGCGGACGAATCTCCGGTGGCAAGAGAAATGTTAATACGATACAGAGATAGAGAGGATGTAAGAAGTAATCTTTATGCAAACTTCGGAACAACGGGAGTTATTATTGGAAACTTCAGTAACTATTATCAAGGAAGAATCGAAGAGTTTATGAGAATTAGAGAGCAGGAAGATAATCCAATAGTTCTTCAATGGTTAGACGAGTACGTTGAGAGTCTTCAATCAGATATTGAGCAATCTCATATTAGAGAAGAAAGAGAATTTTGATACCTCGGAATGTAGCTCCACAGAAGAGAATCCTATAATGAACATTTAAATTTAAAGAGGTTAAGGCAAAGTGAAAAAGTAAAAAAACTTCTCTGGCGCAATGAAATAGCAATTTAGTTTTGTAAAACTTTGAGGTCTGAGAAGCGATAAGGCAACCTAACTAATACGTTTCGCTTTAATTTTTAGACTTATTTTCCGATTAAGTTTAAGCTGGAGAAATTAAATACTGTCGGTAAAGTAATTACCTATGAACACACTAATATGAGTGATACCGACAATCGATTACTATCTAACTACTTATTCAATTTTGATTTAAGAAAGGCAATCTTCGAAGATTGAAGTTTTTCTGTCAGGGAAAAATAAATTCCGACTTGAACCTATATAAATGCAACTCGATTTTGATGAAATAACAGACCACAAAAAGTTTGAGGATTTAGTTATTTCATATTTTGAAGATTTGAAACATGAAAATGTTCACAATATCGTAGATATTGATGTGAAACCCTCAGGAACTGGAACAGATGGAGGTCGGGACATTTTAATTTTATTTAAAGTGTCTGACAACATTTCAACTTTCGACAGGCGCTGGATTGTACAATGTAAATTTCACAATTCTGACATTTCCACCGATAAAATTTCAGATATTAATATTCCAACACTGATGTACTCGTATAAAGCAACAGGGTATTTACTTGTCTGCAAACAAAAGCCAACTTCAAAGCTTACGGAGTTATTTGAAAGACTCGAAAGCAATTGCCGAGACAATAATAAATATTTAATCTGGTCTGGTGAACAATTCAAGCGACTTATCCTAATCAAATCAAAATTTGATATTTTGCAGCAGTTTTTTCCTGCTTATTTTGCCTACTGTGTTAAAAATAATATCATAAAGATATGAAAGCATTTATATCATATAGCGTAAACGATAATGATCAGTACCTATTGACTTTGCTTTCATCAAAGCTTAGGGAGAAAAATTTCGTTGTTGTTACAAGCCAAAATTTTTACAGTAAAGTTCTTGATTTCAATACTCAAAATGAAATTAATGACTCCCATTTGTTTATAGGAATAATTACGGGTCAAGGTGTTGAGAGCCCCAGAGTTCTTCAGGAATGGAGATATTCGCAATTACGAAACATCCCTACTCTTCTGCTTATAGAAGACTCCGTTTCAATAAATCAAAACTTTAATGGAAATTATATTCGTTTTAACCGCTTTAACCCAGAACTTGCTATCAATGAAATAAACAAAAGAATGAGCTTACAGCCAACTAATGATGCTGTTGCCTGGATTTTAGGTGGGGCTGCCTTGCTTGCGATTTTGGCGTTACTTTCTGATGATAAAAAGTGAGGCTGTGCATGGAAGTTATCCGCAGGTAAACTCTACAATTTTAATGTTTCAAAGGCTTCATTGATTTCTATCCTAAATATGTCGTTAATCTTATGCCTGTAAATTCCGATAAACCACAGCTTTGGAAAGCAGATGTTGCTCAATCAGTAGATTTATACAATCAGTGGTTTATAAACTTTGCACCCGCCGCTTATCGCTCAGCCCGCGGGCAGGCTACGATTGATGTTGAAGATGCATTGAGACTGACAAATTATTTAAATAATATAGAGCCTGTTATACTTAAAGCTTATCCATCTGTTATTCCTATGCTGCGAATGGCGACAGCTCCTCCAATTGCCCGCGACCGTCTTATAGGGTTGGCAAGTGTTCCCTCATCACTTATTAATTCAATGGAGAAGTTGAAGAGAATTCCTCCCCAAATGCTAAGTGCCAATTTAGATACAAATCTTCAGAAGATCGGCAGTATAATCTGCAAATTGGTAGATAGGGATATTTTTACGTGGCTTGATGACAAGCGAACACCAACAGAAATTGAAATACATCGCGCAGCGACAATTGTGGCGGATCGGCTCTGCGGAGCAGTCAGTGACCCGATTATCAGAAACACGCAGGAAGAGCGGCAGCTCAAGATGATAAAGAGCTGGCTGGAAGCAAGGGGTTATTCGCACGCGGCTGCCGGCACCGGGTTCACATTTGATAAAATGCTTCCTGGTAGTTTTATGTTCAGATTGAATATTAAGGTGCATCTGACAGATCAGCTTACTCAAAAAAATATTCCGGTTGATGTGGTGGTAAAGCCTAAAAATGGATCTGCTGAGACATTTCCCTTATTAATTGAGGCAAAATCAGCGGGTGACTTTACCAACACTAATAAAAGGCGAAAAGAAGAAGCTATCAAAGTAGAGCAGTTGCGGCGAACTTACGGCAATAATGTTAAGTTTATTTTATTCTTATGTGGTTACTTTGATACTGGTTATTTAGGTTATGAAGCTGCTGAAGGAATAGACTGGGTTTGGGAACATAGAATAGATGATTTAGCAGGATTTGGAGTTTAAGATGCTTACCGATATTGAACAAAAACGACAGTCAGTACAAATTACGCTTGATGCTGAAAAGACGATGCAGGAGCGTAATATTCTTGGTCAATATGCAACTCCACCCAAATTGGCTGACGACATTCTCGGATATGCAAAAAAACTTCTACCGGATGATTCAAAGATAATGTTTCTTGATCCCGCTTTCGGCACCGGAGCCTTTTATTCGTCTCTCTTAAAAATCTTTTTTGAAGAAAGAATAATAAGCGCGAAGGGATTTGAGATAGATGAAAGAGTCGCTACTGAAGGAAAAATTTTGTGGAGTGATAATCTACTTAAACTTTCTTTAATGGATTTCACACGAGCCGAAACCCCGGAAGTAGAAGAAGAGAAAGCAAATCTAATCATTTGTAATCCGCCGTATGTGCGCCATCATCACCTCTCCCGTGAGGATAAAGAAAGACTGCAAAATTTAGCCGAGGCAATTACGGGCGTTCGATTTAACGGTCTTACGGGATTTTACTGCTATTTTCTGGCAATCTCCCACGCTTGGCTCATTCAGAACGGTACTGCTGGTTGGCTTATACCAAGCGAATTTATGGACGTAAATTACGGGCAGGAAGTCAAACAATATCTTTTGAATCGGGTCACTTTATTGCGTGTTCACCGCTATGACCCAAAAGAAGTTCAGTTCGATGACGCGCTTGTTTCGTCTTCGATAGTCTGGTTTACAAAAAAACTGCCGGCTTCCGACCATCAAATTGAATTTACATTCGGCGGATCATTAAAAAAGCCCAAACAGCGTAAGCTAATCCCACTTTCAATCGCCGCATCGGCGCGTAAATGGACAACTTTGCCTTTTTCGAGACCTTCAGCAAAATCTTCGCCGGATATATACAAATTGTCCGAATTGTTTACAATCAAGCGCGGTCTGGCAACAGGTGCTAATGATTTCTTTATTTTGTCCCTAGAACAAATTGCTGAATATAGTCTGCCGAAGGAATTTCTGACACCAATTTTGCCGAGTCCCAGATTTCTACGAACGAACCATATTGATGCTGATACAGATGGTAATCCCATTTTAGAGCAAAAGCTTTTTTTGTTAAATTGTTCTCTGCCGGAAAAGACTATCAGAGCCGACTTTCCTTCCCTTTGGAAATATCTGCAAAAAGGTATTGAAGCGGGAGTTAGTGAAGGATATTTATGTAAAAGCCGCTCTCCATGGTATTCACAGGAAAATCGTCCTACAGCTCCACTATTATGCACATACATGGGACGTGGCAACAAAGTAACCGGCAAGCCATTTCGTTTTATTTTAAATCATTCAAAAGCGACGGCAGCCAATGTTTTTCTGATGATGTATCCAAAACTGGATTTATTTAACAACCGCACAAATGATTCCGCGTCTATTACTTCTGTTTGGCAACAGCTTAACAGCTTATCTTGTAATGAAATAATTGATGAAGGAAGAGTTTACGGTGGTGGACTGTATAAAATCGAGCCGAAGGAGCTTGGCAATATTCAGATTGAACTTAAGGTTCAAACCGAAATACAATCCAATAACAACATATGAAAACCAAAGCGGGTAAAAAAACAAAAAGTGAAAAGCCGGAAAATTCCAAAAAATTTTTGGAATACAAACAATCAAAACCCTTTCAGCTTAGTCTTTTTGATTTGCTCGAAAATGAAAAGGAGTTTTCGCACACGATTGAGCTTTATGATTTTATGCCGAAGTTCGTTTGGGGAAAGGTTGAGCGGGTCGCCGGCGTGTTTCTGCACTCAATCGAACGGGAGTTCGAGTGCCGTGGCAAAAAGTATTTTCTGACCGTTATGCCAGCAAGCATTAAAGACGGAAAGGGGAAGGAAAAATATTATTACCCGGCGAAACGTGAAGAGATTGTCGAGGACGCTCTTCGCAAAATTATGGCGGAAGGACAAGGAATATTTTTGGATGGTGAAGCCGGAGTATCTTTTACACTTTATCGTCTGCAAAAAGAATTACAGGATAACGGTCACACTTACAACCGGCAACAGATTAAAGACGCGCTTAACGTGCTGACAAGAACCACTCTGGAATTAAAATCCGAAAACGGCAATGTCGAATTTACCTTTCATCCAATTGAAGCCATTGGTTTCAATGGAGAAGATGAAGAAACGCAAACTTTCGTGAAGTTCTCACCTCTCGTCACCAAAAGCATCAAGGACAGAACTTTTCGGTTATTTAATTACGAAAAGGTAATGAGCTATAAATCGGTTATCGCCCGGCAGCTTCACAAAAGAATGGCTCACCATTATACACAGGCGAGCTTAACCGATCCGTACACAATTCTGCTGACTACGATAATTCGAGACTTTGGAATAACTCGTTATAAACAAATTAAAGATAATCTTCGAGAAGTCGAAACCGCTATCGAAGAGATGAAAAGCCAAAGCGTTATCATAAATCATAAAGTCGATAAAATTATTGAGAGAAGCCCTCGCATAAAAGTAACGGACGCCAAATTCGTTATACAGCCGCATTTTGACTTCATAAATGAAGTCAAACGCGCTAATGCCCGCCGCAAACTGGAACTCGCAGAAGTGAATGACCAAAATCTACAAAATAGGTAGTTCTGATTCCTACCAAAACGCAAAAATAGGTAGTTCTGATTCCTAGAAATAGGTGGTTTTGACTCCTATTCACCTTTTTAGCGAACGGTTTTCCACAGAAATAAGCGTCTATAGCATTCAAAATAGGTGGTTTTGATTCCTACAATGAGTAGTTTTGATTCCTAGATGAAAGAAAAATAGGTGGTTTTGACTCCTACCATAGGTAGTTCTGATTCCTACCGAGCGTATGCGAGTGAGTTTTAGGATGCGTTTTTGAATGAAACAGGTAGTTCCGATTCCTACGTGGGGTCTGATAATTCATTAACAATAAAGCGTTTACAGTTATTTTTCGGAGCGTAACCTCTTATCCTTCTTCTAACCTTTTAAATTATCCTACTTCTTAAGAAGCACGTCTTATCAGACACAACTGCAAGCTCCTATGAAAAGCCCTTGAAAAACCTCAAAAAATCCACTCCAAAGGAATTTTAAGGAATTTTAAGGAAATATCAGGAAAATAATTTGTCTAACCGTTTAAAACTAACTCTAAATTAGCATCGGCAAAGATGCCTTTTCGCTGAATTGGTCTGATGCTAATATTTTCTAAATAACCCATCTTCAGATGAATCCGGCAAAGTCTGTTTATTTGGTCTTCAACTTGATTATAAGTTTTTAAGCGCGGCAAAGGCATTAGCTTTGAAAATTCACTGTATCGAATCTTTAACGACATTTTTTTAAGCTCGTCCACCGGCTTCTGAACGTCCCGAAATCGTAGAAGCTGGGTCAGCTCATAAAATCGCATCTCAATCGGTTTAAGAGGCGAAAGATAATCAAAATCAAATTCCGCTCTTTGCGCTATTTTCACCCAATCAAGCCAATACTCATCCAAACCGACTCGCAAAATTTCTTTTGGGCTATTATCGGCATTATTTTCTGAACGTGTAATTATACCCTTAAATCTGCTGAATGCTTCTATAAGATAATTTTCTTTAATTTCATTACCTTTATTTCGATTTTGATTGTTATTCATGTAAATCTCCGCTCCTAGGGCGGCATTAAGTAAAAATAATCGTTCAAGATCATTTATTTTTTTATACTTCTCGATGAACGGAGCTAAGCCGGCTCCTAAATCGATCTCCAAACAGTTTTTGAGATTGTTCCCCTGCTCGTAGATTCTGCGCTTGAGAATTAGTAAATCCGCTTCATACAATGCCACTTCGCCGCACCGTTCATCAAAATACGACACCGACCACAAAATTCTGAGAGTTGTAACGGACAATTTTCGGAATAATCTAATTTTAAGCCTCCTTCCGGCAACGAAACTGTGGAACGGCAACAGGAATATGTTCGCGGATTCTATCCACTCGTGAGTTCCGACAAATTCTTCTTTAATTCTGGTTAAAAGTTTGGCGTTTTCGGGAGAAAGACGATCCCACTCGCTATCAAATGAATCGGTAAAGTCAGCCTCCAAGGGCAACTTGTTTTGTTTTGTGTCGGAAGAGAATTTACCGTTATTAGAACCGTTTTGCCCGTTGTTATTAGACTTCATATTCTTATTTTTTGTCCTTTGTCCATTATCCGTTTTGAATTAGTTCCCTTGCCAGGCAATACTATTAGATAACAGCTTTAATTTTAGATTGTGTTGTTGACAATTCATTTTATTTTGAAAATTACTTTATAATCCGGCACTGAATCTATTTAACATTCAGCGACGGAATAAAATTTATGACAGCAGGTAAAAAAGCTTAATGCTTGCTGTCTCCGAAAAGCCGCCGGTAAACTTTTTGGAGAAAATAGTCGGTGAGTCAAGTGTAGGGAAACACTTCCCTAATCTCAAGTTGATAATCTGCCGACGCATATCAGGAGGAAACTCTTGATATGCCGAGCAAAGCACTTCACAAAAGGAAACGCCCCGCGAAATTGACTTCAAAACTGTTGGAGATTCGATTGCGCTTTAACGAATCGCAGAACGGGATGCTGAAGCGATTGGGATTGGAAGACGAATTTGAGCGTGATTATGTCTCTAAATGGGAACGAGGCGTAATGGAGCCGCCTCTGCACGTCCTATGCGCTTACGCTGACGTGATTAATGTTTACCTGGACGTTCTCGCACGGGATATTTTAGAACTGCCGTTGGAAATTCCATCCAAAACGAAGAGTATGGGGCTTATAATTGATAAAAAAAATCAGAACCCGTAATTTCTGTCAAAGCTAAGAAAAACTTCACTGAGAAAACTCCTTTGTTACCTTCCTTACGAACCGTAGAAAATTTTACGACGACTTAAAGCTCTATCTTCCTTCATTTCAACAACAAAAATTAATAGTTGTTGAAAGTATGATTGCAGGTAACAAAATTTTAGCGAAATAAATCCACTTTACCGAGAGTTAACTGATTTATGTCACCACAACCTAGTATTGTATTCAAAAAGCTTAGAGGGATTCTTTGTTACCTCACGAGAAATATCTTGTTACTAAGCTGATTTTTTATGTAGAAAACTACAATTAAAGATTTTCACTTCTACGGTATCGAAAAATGAAATGCCGGTAGAAAAACATCCATATATTCAATTTTACTCAATTTCGTTACATAGTCTCAATTTACCGGTAGCCGACCGATTCTATTTGCTATCATCAAAAACTTTACCGGAACGCCATAACCGGAAAACTTACTCGGTTTACTTCTGGTTACTACGAAAATACGAAGTCCAAGCTGCCTACATATTGCTCTAACTCTATTTATTTGCCTATTTAATAAATAATCTTTCGTGAGATTATTAATGCCGATTGACCAATAAAGGCAATTTATAAAACTTAAAAAATTCAATTAAGAAATATACTCCCTAATTTCCACGATAATAACCATTAAGAAATAATTGGAGATCTCTTTAGCGGCAAAGTTAAAATAGATTGCGATTTCGGCAAGATTTTTTGAGAATAAAATTGTGAAATCAATTCACCCAAAAAACCACATAAATTAATTTATATAAACTACGCGCCTTAGTGGAAATTCAGAGCTGAAAAACTTTTTTAGACTATCTCACAGAGATAAACCGGTGTCATTACAAATATAAGCTGACAAAAATTTAACTGATCTTCGATAAATTAAGCGCAAGCATTTAACTAAATTTTTGGAGAATAAATCAATCTATAAAATCTAACTTTAAACCTTGTAATTTGGTTGCAAGCAAATGATTCTTAAACAACTGTCTCTTCAGGACTTAGAGCATTATGTAGCTAGTAAAAAAAAGATGAGTTCGGGTTGATTCAATCTCAACATTAGTATATTTTGTAATCGTCAGAATAAATTTTATAAATCGAGAGAATTGTAGAAATAACTAAAGCCCCGTGTTCGAGCACAAGGCTTTAGAATTTGATGATTTAACTCATCGGAAACGGCACTGAAATCTGCATAACACTACCGTCGAAACCGTTCGCCTGAAAAGGCAAAACGACTTGTTATGTTTTTATATCACGAATTTAGAGTGAATTCAAAACAATTTCGAGTCTTCCTTTCGGTCTTTGCGACGAATTCCGCTTCATAAAATTTTTCTGCGAAACGCTAAATTCAAAACTTTAACGCAAAGGAGATTTTTATGACCAAAATTGCAGGATCGAACAAAACGAAAAGAGGAAAAAAAGAGGCTGCGATAACATACGCAGAGCTAATCGAGTCTTATTGCGAGCATCTTCTAAAGACCGAGAAATCGCAACAGACCCTGAAAAATGCACGGGCGGCATTGAAAAGCTGGCGCCAAGCATTAAGGTTAGAATTACAGGACTTCGTCGCCGAGGAATTCAGCTCTAAATTCAACCAGTCCGTTCAAGCATATAAAGGTTGCCAGAGACACGAACTAAAAAGTAAATCGACTTATTCGTCAAGAATCTCGATTATCAAGTCAATCCGAGCTTTCTACCTTAGTCAGTTGACTTCACATTTGCTTCCCGGTTCGTTTGCGGAAAGGTTTGGATTTTTATTAAGGCTGAATAACTACAGCCTGAGAAAATTCCACCTCCTTTTTTTTAACAACGTTACGTCATACGGAAGATTACGGGGATGGAGAGCAGGAATAAGAGCGCCGAGGGCGGACGGCTTAATTCTTGTAGAAAGCGTCGAGGAATATCTGCAAGTCCCGCGAGGGACGCTGCTCTCAACGTTGAGAACACAAGTCATATCGCCTGCGCCGTCATCCGCTCGGTCCGGACTTCAAAAACGATACACTGTATGGACGCCAAAATTAGAAGCTGAATTTCAAAAGCTCGTTGAATTCAAAACGTCCGTCGTGCCGCCGACCGGTATGACTCGATCAAAAAAAGGAGTATGGACAGGTGAGAAGGGACAGATTCCTCCGTCAGCTTTAGTATTCAAAAACATATTAAAAAGTTTTTTCGGTTTCTTATGTTTGCCCGCCGACAACCCAGATCCGAAATGGCGCGGGTTCGGGTTGGATAAAAACGAATTGTCCATAGCACTTTTAGCCGATTTGGAGCTAATGGAAACATTTCTCACCGTTTTCTGGCTCGCGCGTCGAGACGGAGTATACAACAAAGGGGCTTTTACCACTATCGCCTTTGTTATGTCCATGCTGAGAAAAGACACGGGATATCTTTATCAGAAGCCTGACTTTTCGCTTGAATCGAAGTTGCCGGCTTATGCCGAGGCATGGCAGGAGCGGTGTCTGGAGACACGCCGCCGCCTTGCTGAAATTAAAGATCATATTGAGTGCGAAAGAGCGGCAGGCGGTAAAGGCTTCGGATTCGGACGAGATCCCAGAAAGCCGATTCAAGCAATTTTGGATGCGCCTCGCCCGCTGTTGGTCGTAATGAAAATGGTCGATGATTTATTAAATGATGCGAAGAAGGTGACTCACGCGCCCATCGAACAGGCGATACTCTACCGCGACGCTCTCCTGATTGCGATGTTGCAAGCCAATCCGTTGCGGCTAAAAATGTATGAGATAATGAAGTTCGACGAAAATCTGGTCAGAAAAGAAGACGGCTCATGGTGGATAAAATTCAAGAAATTTGATTTCAAAAACAGACATTCCATAAAAAGCGACTATTGCGTGCAGGTTGCAGTTCCGATTTGGCAAATGATCGATACGTACAAAGACGTTATTCGTCCGAGATTCAAAGAATCTCAAAACTGCTCGCACGTGTTTCGGCTTGAAAGCAAGGCTATCGCTAAGGCGAGATCGTTAAATAAAACAATAAATCAGACCCTGTCCGACAGAATAGTTAAGAGAACTGAACAATACATCAAAGACTGCAATGGGTTCAGAACCCACGCTTTTAGGCATATAGTCGCAACAGACATCATCAAAAACAACCCGGGCTTCGGCTTCTTTCTAGCTGCAAAAGTTTTACACGATAAACCGGAAACCGTTGAGGAAAATTACGCCCATCTCAAGACTAATGAGTTTTATGAGCCGTACAATCAGATTTTCACTGATACTTGGAATTCACTGAAGTCTTTCTCAAATCAAGAAGAGCCAGCCGAAGGAAAATTAATCGGTATCGGGTCTGAGTCGGGATCAGAAAACGCAGGAGGTCCCCGATGAAAAACAATAAATCTGATTTTACCAGCGTATTGCCGGCAGCAAATCAAGAATTTTTAGCTAGGCGCATAAAACGCCTGCGAGAGAACGCGGCGGCGCTTGTGGCACTCTCCTCACTGGGCATCAGCGAAAAAATTCAAAAGAACTTTTATTTAGGATTATCCGAATCATACGTCGACACTAAAGGGGTCGTTCACGAAAATGCCTTAGTCGCTCCGGTAATCAACGTTCAGGGAAAGTCTTCAAGCCGGTCGGTTTATTTCAACATTCCGCATGTGACGACCAATCCCGCTTCTGAGGATTTCTGGTCGAGAGGAGAGCCGCAAACATATTATTCCGAAGCGTACAAAACTCAAGAAACGCTAGTCGTCTGCTCAAGCCTTCTAGATTTGTGGTCATTGCAAAGCTCACTCAATAACCGGAAGCAAAAACCGGAGATTTTATTTATCGCATCATCGGATTCACGGCACTTTCCACGGGAATGGTATAGGGGCGAATTCTGGTCAAATTTCAAGAACATTTATCTGGGCTACCCAAATGATGCTCAAGGAGATAAAATCGCCTTAAAACACGCTCAATTCATCGAAAACGGCACAAAGAGATTACGGCTGCCGGCGGGACTCGGCGCTACTTGGCAGCAATTCTGCCAAGCCAGCGAAAACCCCGTAAAAGATTTCAATGATCTGTTTGACGAAGCCAAGTTCATCGGGGCGAAGTTTAATCGGGAATCCAACGATCTGGCGCCGGGGCGCTTCGGTTATCAGCCGGTAGATATTGCGGGTGCTTATCACAACGGTCATCTTTATTACCCGGTTAAGACCTTAAACAGTATCCTGGAAAGATACCGTGATGAACATGGTAATCCGGTTTCGCAAGTGGCGACACGCATCGAGGTAATTTTGATCAGAAGTGACCGTAGCGTTCAAACTGTGATCGAGGTTCCTGCTCCCCGAGGAACGCAATTAGATGAGCGCGTTATAAAGCTGACGGACGGCACCCTGATAGAATCAAGACCGAAAGCGTCAATTCATTCTACCTGGTCATGGAATTCCATCCGGAGATTTAAAGAGGGAAAATCAAAGACGCGCTCGCTCGGCAAGATTCTCGAAGATGTAAAAGCCTTTCTTAAACAATCGGTTTGGCTTCCCTTTGAGTATGACTACGATTTATTGACGTTACTTGTGCCGGTTACCTTCGCACAGGCGATTTTTCAATCCGTACCCCTCGTTCTCGTTACTGGCGCTCCGGGAACGGGCAAAAGCGCGCTCGGCAAAGCAATGATTAAAATCTGCGCCAATGCTTCAATGATCGGGCAGACTTCCGCCGCGGCAATCGCTCGGCTGATTGACGAAACCAAAGGCTTTGTCGTCTTCGACGACCTCGAATCCATCGGCAGAAGGAAAGGGCGCGATGCGCCGCAATTTACAGAACTCGTGCAGGCTCTGAAACTTTCCTACAATCAGGAGACGAGCTGGAAAACATGGACTGATGTGAGTCGCGGGATGAGTGTTAAACGATTGAATTTTTACGGAGTGAAAATGATAAACAACACGACCGGGAGCGACCCAATTCTTGGGTCGCGTCTGCTAAAGATCCACACGCGAAAAATTCCGAGCCATTTACAGAATGTTTTGGGAACGACTGAACCTTCAGACGTAATCGAGCTTAACAAGCTTCCGCGAAGAGCTACACACTTGGACGTTTGAAAATGTTCGTTTAATCGACCAGACTTACCAGCGTCTATTCCCTGTCTCGTCCGACAGAGCTTCGGAAATTTTTGCGCCATTACGCGTGTTTGCCGAACTTTCCGATAATGAAAAACTTCAGAGCGGTCTGGTTTACGCGCTCGAATTTCAAAACACAGTTTCGGGCGATTCAATAAATCCGATTGAGTTGATGAAGGAAGCCGTCAAACGATTGATTATCGACGGACATAAGGAGATCTCATCGACTCACGTGGTTCTCGAAATAGAAAACCTGGTTTCAAATAAGCCGCTTGCAGAGTTTGACGAAAACCCAAAATGGAAGGATCCGGCGTGGATAGGGCGGCAGCTTCGAATTCACGGCTTGGTTGAAATCAATTCCCTGCCGACAAGACAAATGTTCTTCGGTAAATCTGTTCGCGTTTATCCGATAAACAAAACTTATCTAAATATGGTGTTGAAGGAACACAAAGATTTGTCGCAACATAAAGCATCCAGCTCGAAGTAAAATTATATTGAGTGGTTTTTCCGACACTTATAAAAAACCGTTTTTGTATTTCTACAATTGAAAAGATGAGTAAGATAAAGTATTATTCTCTGGAAATATGGAAATCCAGAAATATGGAACTGCTATCATCTGGATTTCTGGAAATATGGAATTTCTAAAAACAGTTTATGAAGATTCTGACAGTAACCGGGTATAAGGGTGGAGTCGGGAAATCTACAACCGCCATTCATTTAGCTGCCTTTTTTGCCGAAAAAGGCGAGACTTTGCTGATTGACGGCGACCCGAATCGGACGAGCGTCAAATGGGCGTCTCGCGGTTCACTTCCCTTCAAAGTGGTTAACGAAAAAGAATCGGCGCGTCACATCACCGGAAAGGAATTTGTTATCATCGACACGCCGGCGCGACCTAATTCCGAAGACTTAAAAGAATTGAGCGACGGCTGTGACCTTTTAATTCTACCAACACCGCCCGACATTTTAGGTTTAGAAGCTTTACTTGAGACAGCAGAGAATGTGCGCGGCGCAAACTTTCGCGCTCTTCTAACTATCGTTCCGCCAAAACCAAGCAGCGAGGGTGAGATTATGAAGACGGAACTTTTTGAAAACGGCATTCCGGCTTTTGAAACAATGATTCGCCGCTCTGCAAGTTTCCAAAAAGCTGCACTTTCCGGTGTGCCGGTTTCACAAATTAGAAATTCGCTTGCGGCGGGTGCGGCATCTGATTACGCAAATTTAGGAAATGAAATTCTGGGGGTGTTAAATGTCAAAGTATAAGGACGTTTTCAATGCGCGAAAATTGGAGAACGAGGAATCTGGAAAAGAGCAAATCCAGAAATCCAGACAAATGGAAATCCAGAAAGATAGGAAGGGGAAGTCTGGAGAAAAACCTGTCAACCTCGGAATAAAAGTGGCTGAATACCGCCGAAGATATTGGGTTGGACAAGCTAAACTTCAAGGAGTGACTATCTCCGAGATTATCATCGGCGCGCTTTCAGAAAAGTTCGGTGAACCGGATTGATCTGCTTGGAAATGATTCAATAGAGAAAATTGAACGGTTCGTAAAATAATTTTACATGATAAGTAGGTAAAAAATATGAATATGAATTTAAGAAAAGCGTGCTTCCAGATTGAGACTTTTCCCGGTAAAACTTTTGAGGGTTACACAAATGGTGAGGAATGGAACGGTTGGTCGTCACCTTACTTTGATTTTAACGAAGCGATGAAAATAGTCGAAGCGCACGAGAAGGCGTTGAATATTCAAATCCGTTATGAAGAAGTGGAAGATAAATTTACTTTTGAGTTTCCCGGCAAAACGGAAGAATATCAAGCGGTCGTTATTGAAGACAAAAAACTTTACCCAATAGGGAATTCAGTGTGGATTTGGGAGGAGGTTTAGGCTTTTTCAGCTTTTTCGATAATCTTCCTAAAACTTATGAAATGTTTGTTGTTTTTTTCATATTTTTCATATAGGTTAGAAGATTTTCAATCACATAATTTTTAATATATTTCGATTTGTTTAACCTGTTGTTTTCCGTATTATTCTGCCAACGACAGCCTTAATCGCAAGAACCTTTCGCCCGCAACCGCCGCCGCTTCTCCTAAATTTTAAAAAAACTGAAAGATTCTCTCGCTTTTTCTCATATATACATTGAGAAGCAATTTTCAAACGAAAAGCTAATCCGTGTGTTATGTCGGAAGCGAAACGAGAGCCTCAACCACTTCAGGAGATTACCGACCGCAGAATTTCCAGAGTAATTGTTTTGATGAAGCCGGGCGGCGACGGCGGCATGGAAGATTTCAACCGGCTCGCCGATGAAGTCAATCTATCCGCCTCGCGCCTCAGACATCTTTTCAAAGCGCAAATCGGCGTGTCCTTCAAACAATATCGGCGCGAACTCAGAATGGAACGGGCGGCGCATCTCCTGGAGAATAGTTTTCTCATGGTGAAGGAAATCTCAGCCGTAGTCGGCGCGGGCGACGTCAGTCACTTCGTCAAGGATTTTGAAAAACAATACGGAATGTCTCCAGCCCGCTACCGGAAGCAGTTTTCGGATGAAAAATAAAGAAAATTCGAGAATAATTTCAGGCATAGCCAAAATCGCCAATAGATAGCCATTTTTGCCAATAAATAATTATCGGTTCCTCTTGATTCCTAAAAATCTCTTTTGTTATATTTTTACTTTGCACCGTGAAATATTTTCCGAGAATCTCTTTCAAGGACTCCCGATTACTAAAAATTTAGAAAGAACCCATTTGGTGTTATTTGTCCGAAAGAGGTGTGTTACGTTTGACGCATTGTATCATCTGCGACAAACATCTTTTGTTCAATCAACAATCAAAAATCAAGCCGGCACGATTTTAGAAAATTGATTTTCAAGCAAGCGGTATTTCCAAGCGATAAGGCAAATTTATAAATCTTGTAGTTTTCTGAATTTCGGAATCGTTAAAGGCAGTTATTTAATGTGACGCTCACTTGAAACAAATGAGCCGGTGAAAAAGAAAAATCCGAACCGGCAATCTGGTAAATCGCTGATTCGGACTTTTGAAAGTTCATCTCAGGAATCGAAAAGACCCGGAAGATGTCCATCCATTTACTAATGAACATCTTCCGTCAATTTCCTTCCTGAATTCAATTAGCAACAAACAATTTACTTGCGGCAGACTGTTCGCCGAAGATTATCTCTGCTTCGGAGAAAAACGAGGAGATAAATATGAACGTCGTTCCCGATTCATTACCGCAAACAGACACGGAGGCTACAATGCACATCTTCAACCGACAAACTAAATTCGCGCGCCGTTTTATACAAAAGTTCAATCGGCTGCGTTTCTTTTCAGTTCTAATTTTAATCGTCTTGACCGTGGCGGCTTCAGCGGCGGCAATTGCCATAACGGGCTACGCTCGGTTTAACGCCGCGACGAAGCAAATAAAGACGGAAGAAGAAATCCCGGTCTCAACAGAGCCGGAACCGCTTCCGTCGCCCGGACAAGAACAGACCACTGTTGAACTTATTACCATCACTCCGCGCGGCTTTGAGCCGAATTCGATCAGACGACCTGCCGGTCGAGTAATTTTGGTTGTCGTCAACAGAAGCGAATTGCCCACAATGACGCTCAAGCTGCTGAGCGAAAACGGCGCGGTTCTCGGACAAACGCAGCTGCCGCGCAACCGCCGCCGGTGGAGCTTTCCCGCGAATCTTCCGGCGGGGCGTTACCGCGTCGTTGACGCAAGCCGTCCGAGCGTCGTTTGCAATATCGAGATTACACCGTAGGGAAAATCGCCGATCGATCATCGCCGTTTGCTTTTTGCCGCCCTCGTTTTACGCAATGGTTTTCACCGTATGATTTGTTCAAGGAGTTAATTATGTTGAATTCTTTCACCGCCAGCGTCGCCATAATAGTCCGCAATACACGAGTTTTTCAAATCGGTTTTTTACACGCCTTGCTCGCCGCTTTTCTATTTACGGTTGCAACGGCAAACTGCGCTTGGGCGCAAAGCGCGTTGAACGGCGCGACGCCTTCGGGACTCGCGCCGGGCGCTCCTGCCGGCTCATACGCTTTGAGCGGTTTTGATAACGTCAATCTCTACAACGGCAATCTCAATTTTCGCTTGCCGATTATTTCGGTCGGCGGGCGCGGAAGCGCCGGGACGAGCATTGGCTTACTGCTCGAACAAAAATGGATGGTAACGACCGAAACGGACGAATACGGCACGGCGGTGAATTTCCCGGATTACAACGGGTGGGTGCGGCGACCGTTTTATGCCGGAGCGTATGTCGAAGCGCGCACGGGCGGAAACGCCAAAGTTACCTGCGCCAGCATTATTCTGGGAGATCGCCCCGTTTATATAAAGACGCTGACGCGCCTGACCGTCACGGCTGCCGACGGGACGGAGTATGAACTCAGAGACGCCTTGAGCGGCGGCGAGCCGAAAACCGTGCCGCGCAATTTTTACGGATGCCCGACGAGCAATCCGGCGCGGGGCAAAGTTTTCGTGACGGCTGACGGCACTTCAGCCACGTTCATCTCGGACGCGGATATTTACGACGAGCCGTATGCCGACACGAGCGACAGCCTGACGATCTCGGGTTATTTGCTGCTGCGCGACGGGTCGCGCCAGCGTTTCAACCAGAACAGAATTTCGTGGATCAGAGACCGCAACGGCAACCGTTTGACCTTCACTTACGTGGACGGGACGAGTCCGGTAACGATCATTACCGATTCGCTAAATCGACAGGTAATGGCGGAAAGAGATGTTACGGATGCAACTTACGGGTTGTGTGACCGCATCACTTACAAAGGATTCGGCGGAGCGGCGCGAACCGTTCACGTAACCAAAACGAGTTTGAGCAATGCTCTGCGTTCGGGTTTCACGCTGAAATATTACAGCGAGCTTTTCCCGACGCTGAACGGCAGCGGCTACGGGTATTTTAATCCGACGGTCGTCAACAGTGTGCGGCTGCCGAACGGAAAGAGCTATCAATTCGCGTATAACAGCTACGGCGAGCTGGCGCGCGTCGCGCTGCCGACGGGCGGAGCGATTGAATACGACTGGGCGGCGGGCGACGCCTCGACGGAATATTCGGGCGGCGTGGTGCAGGCGGCGAGCATCAACGATTTCGGCGTTTATCGAAGAGTGATGGAGCGGCGCGTTTACACGGACGGCGGCTCCTCGACGCCGGAGCATAAAATGATTTACGAGCGGGCGGCGGAATTGAACGGCGGGACGAGCGCGGTCGTCACGGAGACGCGCGACGCGAGCAACAATCTGCTGGCGAGACAGAACACCTATTTTCACGGCAGCGCCAGGCAATCGTTTTCGCAGCAGGCGGCGGATTACTCGAAATGGCGCGAGGGGCGCGAATATATGACCGAAGTTTTCGGCTATAACGGCGCGATAGTTTTGCGGCGGGTCGAAAATACGTGGGAGCAGCGGGCGGCTGTTTCGTGGTGGACGGGCGCGGCTGGCGATGCTCCGCCGCTTGACCCGCGCATCACGCAGACGGTCAGCACGCTCTCTGACACGAATCAGGTTTCGGCGCAAACATTCGCTTACGATCAATACAACAATCAGACGGACGCTTACGAATATCATTACGGAAACGGCACGGCTGGGATATTTGCGCGGCGGACGCACACCGATTATCTGACGACCAATCCGGTCAACGGGGCGGATTACGCCAGCCCGACGCCGACGACCGGAAGCATCCACATTCGCAACCTGCCGACGGAAACGTGGGTTTCGGCAGACGCGGCGGGCAACGACAAGAAATCAAGAACGACATTTGAATACGACAATCACGCCGATGACGCAAATCACGCGGCGCTGGTCAACCGTCCGGGCATCAGCGGTTTGGACGTGATGTTCACGATCGGCAACACGACGCGCGGCAACGCGACCGCCGTTTCGCGCTGGCTTTTGCCTAGCTCAACCATCACGGCGTATCAGCAATACGACGTTGCCGGGAATCTGGTGAAGATCAAAGACGGGCGCGGCTACGAAGCGGTTGCCGAATATGCCGACCGCTTCGGCACGCCGGACGGCGACGCGCGCTCGAACTCCGCGCCGACCGAGCTTGCCGTGCAGACGAGCTATGCCTTTGCCACTAAAGTAACAAACGCTTTGGGGCAAAGCACGTATTCGCAATTTGACTTTTACACGGGACGAGCGGTTGACGGTGAAGACATTAACGGTATAGTGTCGAGCGGCTACAGCACGGGAGATGCTCTCGACCGCCCGACAAGGATCGTTCGCGCCGTCGGATTTGCGGCGCAGAATCAAACCACATTTTCTTACGACGACACGAATCGCATCGTAACGACGACAAGCGATATGCACTCCTACAACGACAATCTGCTCAAGAGCGAGATGCTTTATGACGGACTCGGCAGAACATTCGAGACGAGAAGCTACGAAAGCGGCTCGGCTTACATCAAGCAGACGCAGACCTTCGACGCGCTCGGCAGAGTCAAACGCGCGTATAATCCGCACAGAACGACATCGGAGGCGACTTACGGCTGGGCGGAAAGCACGTATGATTTGCTCGGCAGAGTAACGCTTGTTGCGACATCGGACGGCGCGCAGGTTACGACCGCTTACAGCGGAAACGCCGTTACAGCGACAGACCAGGCGGGAAAAAAGAGGCGCAGCATCACTGACGCGCTCGGCAGAATGCAAAGAGTGGATGAGCCGGATAGCAATGGCAATCTCGACTATTCGGCGGGCGGTCCCTTTCAACCGACATATTATCAGTATGATGCGTTGAACAATCTAACTCTCGTTACACAAGGCGTGCAGACACGGACATTTGTTTACGATTCACTGAGCCGATTAACCAGCGCGGCTAATCCAGAATCGGGAACAATCAGCTATGGTTACGACAACAACGGCAATCTGACGAGCAAAATGGACGCGCGCAGCATCACGACGAGCTTCGTTTATGACGAGCTGAATCGTCCGACATCGAGAAGCTATACGAACGACCCGCAAAGCACGCCGCCGGTTTATTATTTCTACGACAATCAAAGTTTGCCGACAGGCGCGCCATCATTCAGCAGAGGATATTCGACGGGTAGACTGGTAGCGGTAACTTACGGCAATTCAAGCTCAAACGGAACTTACCGAAGCTATGACGTTTTAGGCAGAGTAACACAGCAGTTTCAACAAACCGACGGAGTGAATTATCAGGTTGACGCGGCTTATAATCTGGCAAACATAATGGCGATTGAGACTTATCCGGGCGTGTCGGGCAATCGACGGGCGGTTAATTATTATTTCGACGCGGCTGGCAGATTGTCGTCATTGAACAGCAGTTCGACCAGTTACGCTTCGAGCGCGAGCGTTTCAAATATTTCTTATGCGGCGCACGGCGGACTTTCAAACCAAACTTTGGGCAACGGTTTATCGCATCAGATCGGCTACAATTCTCGATTGCAGCCGATAAGCATTTCGCTCGGCTCTGCCTTGTCGCTCAACTACAGCTACGGATTTACCGGTTCCGGCTTCAGCAACAACAACGGCAATATCACAAACATCGATTACACGGGCGGCGGACTCTACTACACGCAAACCTTCACTTACGATTCGCTGAACAGATTAGCAACAGCTAATGAGAATAGCGGAGCGAGTTGGACGCAGACCAATATATACGACCGCTACGGCAATCGCCTTCCATCCGACCGCTCTCCGCTATTATCGTTTAATGCGAGCAACAACAGATTTGTCAACTTGCCTTACGATGATGCGGGAAATCTTTTGAACGACGGCGCACACAGTTATGCTTATGATGCAGAGAACAAGATCGTCAAAGTAGATGGCAACTCCAGCTACATCTACGACGGCGAAGGCAAAAGAGTCAGAAAACTCATTGGCGAGAATATCAGAATGATTTACGGCATCTCAGGCGAACTGCTTTCGGAATACAACGGCACGACGGGAGCGATACAGAAAGAATATATTTACGGGGCGAACGGGCTGACGGCGACGATAGAATCAAGCAACACGCAGTATTTGACGGAAGATCATTTAGGCTCGCCGCGAATCGTAACAAATTCAAGCGGCGCGGTTACGCTGAGAAAAGACTTCAAACCGTTCGGCGAAGAAATCACGGCAGGCACGGGCGGGCGTTCGAGTGGGCAAGGCTGGGGCGCGAGCAGCAATCTCAGGCAACAGTTCACCTCGTATGAAAGAGATACGGAAACCAATCTTGATTATGCCAAAGCTAGAATGTTCGGAAGCGGTGTTGGCAGATTCACAAGCCCAGACCCTTTACTTTCATCCGGCAGAGTTGAAAACCCGCAAACTTGGAATCGTTATGCTTACGTTTTGAATAATCCGATGAAGTTTACAGACCCAACAGGTTTGAGTGAACAAGGCGGAACTACGATTAAACATCCAGACAGACGTATCGTCAAAGTTAATACTGATGAAATTATCACAGTAACGATTACAGCAGACCCTTCGCCCAAACCTGACCCTGTAACTGGAATTACCGGACAACTAACCCGGAAAAATTTGCTGGATGATACGGAGGTTAAATTTTTTAGATTTGAAAACAATACTCGTCTTACAGGCGAAGATGGCAGAGATTTAGAACAGTCAGAATTTACACAGACTACTGAGATAAGGAATGATGAAAATACTGCTACGGACGCAACTACGGACGTGAATGAAAATCCAGAAGTGACTGTTGAGCAAAACAATACGGAGGAGCAACCTGACAGGAATCATCGCGTGAACATAAATGTCAGAGGTGTCGAAAAGTCTATTGATTATAAAGTTAGGACTGAAGGAAACGGCGTAAGAGTTCCCCAAGACTATGACAACAAGATTAAAATTCCCGGCATTCCGACGTTCGTTGGTGTGCCTGTAAATAACAAACCCGATCCGATTGTTGAATCAATGCGACCGAAAAGACCCGGAATTCAAACAGTAGTGATTCGCGGATATTAATAGCAAATCTCAAATATAAGAGGAAGAAAGTATGAATAAAAAAACAGCAGTTATGATGCTGGGCTGCATAATGATTTATCTGGTCGGAACATTTTCCGCATTTGGACAGGAAAAGGAAATAGACCTAAAAGATAAGCGAATAACAATCAAGATGGAAAAACAGCCTCTTGGATTGGTGTTCAGATATTTGATGGAAAACTATGAGATTCCAATCGGGTTTGAAGAATCTATTCTGGATAGAAATCATATTGAATATGCTTTTGACACAAATTTGCCGGCGGTGGCTACGCACAAACAGCAAAAGGCTGGCGGCAGCATCAAACTTACAACTACGAGTGAAACCGCTTTCAAGGCAAATCTGCACCCGATAACGCTCAACTTCGAGAATGGAAAATTAAAAGATGTTTTTAATCAAATCGTCAAACAGATGGAAAATTACAAATGGGAAATCAATAACGGCGTGGTCAATATTTTCCCGATAAAAGGTCGGGATGAAAGATTTGAAAAACTTCTGGGATTACATATTGAGAGATTCGCCTTTGAAAAAGGTAAGACGGTCGAAGATATTACAAATAACATAATGTTATTGCCTGAATTTCGCAGTTTTATCAAAGATAGCAATCTATATTTTTATGGCATAAGGACAGGCGTGAATTTTGTAATAAAAGCTCAGTATGGCAGAACAATAGACGAAGGAATGGATTTTTCAAATCTGACATTCAGAGAACTTCTCAATAAAGCCACAAAAATCAAAAAGGGCGGTTGGATATTAAAGTGGAGATATGTTTTAAAGACAACAGGAAAGGAACTTATCAACATTGACATTTGAGGTGATGGTATTAAAAACTTTTAACCTTTTGCTTTTGCCGACTGCTTTTCTAAACAAGTTTAGAAAGTAAAAATAGTTAGAAAATGCGCTTTTGCGCTTGACAGCTTTTTCGAGAGGCTGTCTTTTCACTTTTCGGCTTGCCTTTGCTGACGGACGAAAGCCGAAACAAACTCGACGACTTTATCCTGCTGAGGACGCGGAAGGCTTGAGACTTCTTTAAAAAGCTGTTGCACTTTGCCCGTCGCTCTAGCTTCTTGATTGACTTTAATGCAACACAGCTACCATAATAACAGCAATCTGACGAGCAAAACGGACGCGCGCAGCATCACGACGAGCTTCGTTTATGATGCGATCAATCGTCCGACATCAAGAAGCTATACGAACGACCCGCAAAGCACGCCGCCGGTTTATTATTTCTACGACAATCAAAGTCTTCCGGCAGGCGCGCCGTCATTCAGTCGCGGATATTCGGCGGGTAGATTGGTGGCGGTAACTTACGGCAACTCAAGCTCAAACGGCACTTACTGCGTATTACGCACGAAGTTGAACCCGCATTTCGCTCCAATCTGAACCCGCATTTCGCTCCAAAGTGAACATCATTTCGCTTCAAGCTGAACACCGTTTCGCTCGAAACTGAACACTTCTTTTCCGCTTTCCGACGCTTTCCGAATGATTCCGAAGCGGCGCATTATTTTCTTCGTCTACTAATTTTTAGGAGGAGAAAACATTATGCCCGCACATCGTCTCGATATGCGTCTTGTCAAAGAAGTTTTACGTTTGAAGTTCGCCGCGTCGCTCTCGCATCGCCAGATTGCCGCCGCTCTGCGAATCGGCATCGGCACCGTGTCGAACTATCTGGCGGCTTTCGAGCGCGCCGGATTAACCTATCCGCTGCCGCCGGAGTTGGATGAAACCGAACTCGGAAGATTGCTTTTTCCGCCTGCCGTTTCCGCGTCGCCGCCGTCTTTTGCGCTGCCGGATTTCGCCGACATTCACGAGCAGTTGCGGATCAAAGGCGTGACCCGCCAACTTTTGTGGGAAGAATACGGCGAACGGCACGGCGGCGCGGCTTACAGCTACACGCAGTTCTGTGTTCGTTATAGTCAATGGCAGAAACATCTGCGGCTTTCGATGCGGCAAATTCATCGTGCCGGTGAAAAGATGTTCGTTGACTACTGCGGCAAGACCGTTTCGGTCATCAACGCCGCCACCGGCGAAACCTCTGAAGCGCAGATCTTCGTCGCCGTTCTCGGTGCTTCCAACTATACTTTTGCCGAAGCCACCGCCTCGCAGAAACTCGAGGACTGGATCGGCTCGCACACTCGCGCCTTCGCCTTTTTCGGCGGTGTGCCGCAACTGGTCGTCCCCGACAATCTGAAAAGTGCCGTCAGCAAAGCGTGCCGTTATGAACCGCTGCTCAACCAGAGTTATGCCGAGATGCTCCGCCATTACAACACGGTCGCGCTGCCGGCGCGTCCTTACAAACCACGCGATAAAGCGAAAGTCGAAGCCGCCGTCGGGCTGGTGACGCGCTGGATATTGGCACGGCTGCGCCATCAGCAGTTCTTCTCCCTGTTCGAGTTGAATCTGGCGATCCGCCGTCTGCTCGAAGAACTCAACGACCGCCTGTTCAAGCGGCTGCCCGGAACGCGCCGTTCGCAGTTTGAGGCATTAGACAAACCGGCATTGCAGCCGCTGCCCGCCGCCGCTTACGAATATGCCGAATGGCGCAAAGTGCGCGTCGGCATTGATTACCACGTCGAAGTTGACCGGCACTTTTATTCGGTTCCCGCCGCTCTGGTCAAACGTCAGATCGAAGTTCGCCTGACCGCTAAAACAATCGAATGCTTCGCAGCGGGCAAGCGGGTCGCCGTTCACGTTCGCTCGCATCTGCCGGGCAGTCATTCAACGCAATCCGAACATATGCCGAAAGCGCATCGCGCCCATTTGGAATGGACACCGGGACGCTTTCTGAACTGGGCAAACGAGATCGGCGAAAGCTGCCGCGAAGTCGTCAAGCACCTGCTGTGGACGCGCCCGCACCCGGAGATGGGCTACCGGAGTTGTCTGGGACTGCTCGGTCTGGAAAAGCGTTACGGACGGACGCGGCTCGAAGCGGCGTGCCGCTGCGCGATTGCCAACGGGACACCCCACCGCCGCTCAATCATCTCGATTCTCACACTCGGCGTGGATCGTTTGCCGCCGTCCGCCGAGGAAGATGCCGTCGCCGTTCAACCGCTGCTGATCCACGAGAATATTCGCGGCAGTTCCTACTATCAGTAAGTTGGGAGTTACCAAATAACAATGAAAGGGATCACCGAATAACAACGAAAATGAAAATGAAAATAACAATAAAGGAGAAAACCGAATGTTGAACAATCAAACACTGGAAACTTTGCATCAACTGAAGCTGGCGGGAATGGCACAGGCATACGCGCAGCAACTCGAACAACCCGCCGCGCACGACTTGTCTTTCGATGAGCGGTTGGCACTGCTGGTCGGAGCCGAAACCACCGAACGTGATAACCGCAAGCAAATCAGACTGCTTCGGCTGGCTCATCTGCGGCAGTCGAACGCCTGCGTCGAAGACATTGACTACCGCCATCCGCGCGGACTCGAACGCAGTCGGATGGCGGTACTCGTGAACTGCGACTTCATCAGGCAGCGGCAGAATCTGCACATCACGGGTCCGACCGGCACGGGCAAATCGTGGCTCGCCTGCGCTCTCGGACAAACCGCCTGCCGGCAGGGTTTGCCCGTGCGCTACGAACGAGTTCCGCGTCTGCTGGAAACGCTGCGGCTCTCCAGAGGCGACGGCTCCTACGGCAAAAAACTCCAGCAGATCGCCAAAGTTGATCTGCTGATCCTGGACGACTTCGGACTTAAACCGCTGAGTTCGCCGGAAAAGCACGACCTGCTGGAAATGATCGAAGACCGCCACGGACTGCGCTCGACGCTGGTCACGAGCCAGTTGCCGATCAAAACCTGGCACGAATATCTGGGCGATCCGACCGTGGCGGATGCGTTGCTGGATCGGCTGCTTAATAACGCACACCGGCTGGAGTTGCGCGGCGAAAGTTTGCGAAAGAATGGCAGCGACCTTGACTTAAACGGTCGGGTTGCCGAAAAATAACAAAACCGGCATCGTCGGAGAGGAAAAAAGAAGCGTTCACCTTCGGGCGAAAAGCGGCTTCAGCATCAAGCGAAAACAGCGTTCATCTTCACCGTAATACGCACTTACCCAAGCTACGACGCTTTAGGTAGAGTCGCGCAGCAATATCAGCAGACGGACGGAGTGAATTATCAAGTTGACGCTAATTACAATCTGGCGAGCGGAATGACGAGCCAGACTTATCCGGGCGCGGCGGGCGACAGACGCACGGTCAGCTATTCGTTTGATACGGCTGGCAGATTGTCTTCATTAAACAGCGGTTCGACCAGTTACGCTTCGAGCGCGAGCGTGTCAAATATTTCGTATGCAGCGCACGGCGGACTTTCAAACCAAACTTTGGGCAACGGTTTATCGCATCAGATCGGCTACAATTCTCGATTGCAGCCGATAAGCATTTCGCTCGGCTCTGCCTTGTCGCTCAACTACAGCTACGGATTTACCGGTTCCGGCTTCAGCAACAACAACGGCAATATCACAAACATCGATTACACGGGCGGCGGACTCTACTACACGCAAACCTTCACTTACGATTCGCTGAACAGATTAGCAACAGCTAATGAGAATAGCGGAGCGAGTTGGACGCAGACCAATATATACGACCGCTATGGCAATCGCCTTTCATCTGACCTCTCTCCGCTATTAACTTTTAACGCAAACAACAATCGAATCACGACAGCCGGATTCTCTTATGACGATGCGGGCAATCTGCTCAATGACGGACTGCACTCATATGCTTACGATGCAGAGAATAAGGTCGTCAAAGTAGACGGCAATCAAAGCTACATCTACGACGGCGAAGGCAAAAGAGTAAGAAAACTCATCGGTGAAAATATCCGAATGATTTACGGCATCTCAGGAGAGTTACTATCGGAATACAACGGCACGACGGGAGCGATACAGAAAGAGTATATTTACGGGGCGAACGGATTAACAGCGACGATAGAATCGAGTAACACGCAGTATTTGACGGAAGATCATTTAGGCTCACCGAGGATTGCAACGAACTCGAGCGGAGCAGTTACGTTACGAAAAGACTTCAAGCCATTCGGCGAAGAGATCACGGCAGGCACGGGCGGGCGCTCAGCAGGGCAAGGTTGGGGCGCGGGCAACAATCTGAGGCAGCAATTTACCGCGTATGAACGCGATAATGAATCGGACTTAGATTACGCGCAAGCGCGTTACTACAATCCAAAGCACGGACGCTTTACAGGTGTTGACCCAATTAACATAACAAAGGCGAGAATGCTTGACCCGCAACGCTTCAATCTCTACGCTTATGTTCGGAACAATCCTTTGAAGTTTAATGACCCAAAGGGAGAGGACGTTAATCTTGCGAATGATACTGAAGAAGGACGGCGTAAAGCATTGCTCAATGCTACGACGACTTTGAAAGATAGCGAGAAAAAAAATATCGGGTATAGGTTGAACGACAAAACAGGAAAATACGAGTTATTTGTCAAAGACGCAGGTAAGATTAATATGAATAAAGCATCTGCCGGTTATAAGTATCTAACTCAGCGCATCGGTGATAGCAGTGTGAAAATTGATTACACACTTCTTGGCAAAGGACAAAGCGTAGTGGCTAGCGACGGTGAAACTTACTCACAGAAGGGTTTAGCCAACGGTGCTGGGGGCGTAACAATTGGAGATGCAAGCGGAAATATTCAGGTTATTGTAGCTGAAGGTGGTGTGCCTAATGGTGTAAAAGGACTTACAAAGTCAGGTAATGATGTGCAAATTGCTTTTCCCGATTATTTAGTTACCGCACACGAACTGTTTGGCGAAACCTTGAAATACACACCGGGAAATCAAGGATTACAAGCACAAGATGCTAATACAAGAGCCTCAGATAGTAGGGCGGTTATCGGTATTGAAAACGAAATACGTGATTCTTTAGGTGTGCCGCGACGTAGTGGAAAAGACCACGACGGCACTTTTGAAACTGAGGTAATTATTCGTATTCCGAAATAGAGGAGAAATTTATGTATTTGTTATTACTCGTGCAAATGTTGTTAATAAGTTTTCTGCCTTGCTGCGGCGTGTCTGGCGACAAAGACGGTAAGAAATTACCACTTCCGCCGCAACAGGTAGAAGGCAAAACGAACGATACAGATGATAAATGCGACTTTTCATCCTTTAAGCCTGTCATTGTCTCGCACTTCGTTCAGACATCTCTTAAAACACAGTTCAAACCGACTTATCCGAGCGAGGCGGTGCGTCAAGGTCTTCAAGGAAAAATCAGCGTGAAAATATTAGTTGACAGAGATGGAAATGTCGTAAAAGCGTGCGCGTTCAATGGTGATGGTATTCTAAGGCAGACGGCGGAAGATGCCGCATTAAAATGGAAGTTCAAACGAAAAGTTGTTGCTGGGCGAGAATCTTTTGTTGAAGCAGGAATCTCTTTTAACTTCGTCTTAGATAAAAACGATTCAACCGATACTGAAGCCATTCGACCGTAATCCTTTACCAACTGTTGGCATTAAAGTTAAAAAGGCGTGAGCAACACTCACGCCTTTTGCTTTTGCGGTTATTCGTAATACTTCTAACTCGTCGGCGAGTCGAAAAGTGAAAATAATACTTGACAGCTTTTTTGCGGGCAGTCGGTTAGCTTGCTCGAATCATTGGATTGCTAGTTTAAGTTAGTAATCGGCGGCGGAGTTGGCGACGAAGTTAGACAGTCTTTACTTTTCTGCAAGATAACGCTTGACACGATGTTTGCTGGCTTTCGCGCCGTTTGGTTGCCGAAAGCCGCTTTTTTATTGGCTTTTATCTGACGGCGAGTTCGACACGGTGTTTGACAATCATCGCCGAGATGATTGTTTTCAAGGCTTGTTTGTCCGTGTCGGCAAATGTTTCTATCGCCGTGAATTGCTCCAGCAGTTCCGCGTCCGAGATTCGCGCTCGTGCTTCTTCGCTGAGTTTGGAAAAGACCAGCATATCAATGGAAACAGTCAGGGCTTCGGCAAGGCGTTTCAGCACGTCAACGGTCGGCTGCGAAGTTCCGGCTTCGATGCGCTGGACGTGCGAGATGTGAACGCCCGCTTTATCGGCTAGTTCCTGTTGCGTCAGTCCGGCGATGCGTCTGGCTTCCGCCAATCTTTTTCCAAACGGCAGCTCGTTTCCGTTTCCGCTTTTGACTTCCGTTTTCTCGACCTTTTTATTCATAATCGGTTCACCTCTCGATGCGAAAGATTGTAACACGAGGTTTGAAGTCGGCTTGACTTCATTCTATCACATACGCTATATGTAAGAAGTATTTGAAAACGCGCTACCGAACATCATCGGTAGAACTTTTCACTTGACAGCTTTTTATATGGCAATCCCCGAAAATGAAATCGAAAGAGTAAAGCAATCGGTCAGCTTGGCTGATGTTGTCCGTTCACGCGGCGTTACTTTGAAAAAGAAAGGGCGGCAGCTTTGGGGCTTGTGTCCATTCCACGCCGAAGATGAACCGAACTTTGCCGTAGATGAAAGAAAAGGCTTATGGAATTGCTTAGGAAAGTGTCAGACTGGCGGCGATGCGTTCAGTTTCCTGACGAAAACCGCCCATTTGTAAAAACTCCTCTACTTACTTCTCAAAAATAATTTCAAAGCATTTTTTTCTTATCGAAAGCGTCAGAATAGTAAGTTTTTTTGACACCCCAAACTTTTCCAAATTGTCTGCTTAGAATTTAAAAATTCGTGCGAATTATTTTATACTCACTAAAGCTCAACAATTTCAAATTTACAAATCGACGAAAATTGACTC
>MWWH01000012.1_pt1 | contig 34810 bp, 30 predicted proteins | sample 1047231 | NCBI WGS metagenome assembly MWWH01 (sample SAMN06349967, study PRJNA376086) | soil metagenome | isolation source: MG3-2 sample Antarctic (ecotone) soil | place: Antarctica | collected 2015-01-13 | reverse complement strand
GCGGCTGGAAGCTGCCGCCGCGCGTGCCGTGGCCCTGAACGCCCCGCATCGCTCGACCGTCGCCTCGATCTTGAAGCGCGGCCTCGACGCGCAACCTCTACCGGTCGCCGAGACGCCGGAGAACTCCCGCCCGACGCTCACGCACGGGAACGTGCGCGGCGCCGGTTATTACCGCTGAGACCCGACACTACTAACAACCAGAGAAAGGACTGATGATGTTCACTAACCACACGCTCGACACGCTGCGCTCGCTCAAGCTCACGGGCATGGCTGACGCTTTCGTCGAACAACGCGAACAAAGCGCGACGCATGAACTCTCATTCGAGGAACGCTTCGCGCTGCTCGTTGATCGCGAAGCCACCTATCGTGAGAACCGCAGGCTGACACGCTTACTGCAACTCGCCCGCCTCAAGCAGCCGGCCGCAATCGAAGACATCGATTACAAACACAAACGCGGACTGGATCGCGCCCAGGTCGCCGGGCTTTCATCCTGCGACTGGGTCCGCGCGCATCACAACCTGCATATCACCGGCGCGACGGGCACGGGAAAGTCGTGGCTCGCCTGCGCCTTCGGCAACCAGTCGTGTCGCCGCGGACTATCGGTCAGATACGAGAGAGTCTCGCGCTTATGCGATGACCTGCGCATCGCGCGCGGCGACGGCTCTTACGGCAAGCGGCTGGTCGCGCTGACCAAAGTAGAGCTGCTCATCCTCGACGACTTCGGCTTGAAGCCACTTGGACAAAGCGAGCGGCACGATCTGCTCGAAGTCGTCGAAGACCGTCACGGCACGCGTTCGACGCTTTTGACCAGCCAACTTCCCATCGCCAGTTGGCACGAATATCTGGGCGACCCGACGGTCGCCGATGCCTTGCTTGACCGGTTGTTGAGCAATGCCAACCGAATCGAACTGAAAGGAGAATCGATGCGGAAAAAGGAGAAGCCCTTGACGAACGTGAACGCTCAGGAGTAGAAACTCACTACCAACGTCTGCACGGCGGGAGCGTGTTCACGCTCACCAGAATCACCGTTCACCATCATCAGAATACGCAGCATCCACCTCCTGCTCCTCCTGTGTGGCGATTCTACCAGCGCAACCATCCGCACTCGCTCTGGCACGGTGACCTCTTCGAGAAGGTCACACTTACCGACGAAGACCGCACGGCTTATCAACTCACGCTGATGGACGATTACTCGCGGGCCTACGTCTATTGCGACTTGCTGAGGGAACCGACACAGAATGACACCATCAGAGCGATGATCGCAGCTATGCGGAGGTACCAAACGATCCCGAAGGGCGTCGTCTTCGACAACGGCTCACAGTTCAAGGGTTATCTCCTCTCCGCCTTCTGCTCTAATCTTGGAATCAGACTCATTCATTCGTCGGTCAGACATCCGCAAACGAACGGGAAGTTGGAAAGGGCTTTCAGAGATGACAGACGGGAATATTACGACCAGTTCGATGAGTGGATATTTGATGAACTGCGTCAGAGCCTCCCGGAATATGTCCGTTACAGGAATGAGGTGCGCGGACACTACGCACTTGATGGGAAACCTTCCGCGACTCGGTTAGCAGAGCAGAATTGGTTTGCGCTCCCTTCAGTTCTCAATAGCTTGGAGGGCTTTGCGCGTCACCCACTCGGCTCAACCAAAGTTGACTTGAGTTGCTGCATTCGGGTGCTCGGCAGGAATGGATATATCCCAAAGCTGCGGTATCGGCAGAGCGTATCTTTGAATGAAACGCTGGATGGTCTGGAGGCGATGACCGAAGACGGGCGGGTTTATCTGTTGCGGAATTACAGAAGGTTGAAACAAGTACCAAGTTGGCATCGGGATGAGCTGCCGTCCCGCTTGAATTTCGAGGAATACGGCGAGGATCATTGTCCGCGAATTGCTGTCGCATAGTGACAATGACCCTACACACAAAAGATATGATTTGACCAATTCATATCTTTACAAACTTGTTGAAATCAGATGCGCGGCGGTTTCTCTCTCCGCCTCGCCTTTCTCTTCTGTGGTAACTCAAGCTCATCATCGATCAGCACGTCGGCGGAAATTCCAAATGCACGAGCATAGTGCAACGTAACAAGCAGTGAGGGAACTCGCCTGCCACGCTCAAAGTCTGAGATATCTTCCCTTCGTAACTCTTCATTAAGCCCCATCCGTCGGATCATCTCATTCTGAGACAGTTCTAATCTTGTTCGAATCTGTAGGAGTTTTTCGGCTAACCGCTTGGGTTGTGGACGTGTGACCCTACCCATCAGGAAGCACCTCCTGTCTGGGTAATGTCAATACGCAACTTGATTATAGTAGTAGCTACTACTAAACTAAGTGTGTCATCCTTCTTCGCCGGGAGCCATCCACTATGGCGCTCCACGACGGCTGACATCACTTTTGCTGACGAAGCTTATCGCACATTGTTTTGCAATTAATTGTCAAAGAAACTGTTTGCAAAAAGATACCAGAGTAAGAGGGTAGTTGCTAGAAAGAGATGTTACAGGAGCGAACTATCTAACATAGGAGAGTTGGTATGGATGATACTAAGATCAGCAGCGAGAAGAAGCTAACTGTGCTCTTGCTCTGGTTGCTTGTCGGCATATTCGGCATCCACCGCTTCTACACCGGCAAATCCCTCTCTGGCACGATTCAGGTTCTCAATCTCTGTCTAATGATCCTGTTGATTCACTATGAGGTTAGACCGCAGCTCTCATTCTCCGCCCTCCTATTTATCGGCTGGTGGGCATTAGATGTGCTGCTCATCATCATGGGTAAGTTCACCGACAAAGAAGGAAGACCCATCATTGATTGGGTATGAGTTGTCTCAATGGATCGGGTAAAGACAATCTCAGCATATGTCCTACTCAGCTCAGAATTGTTGAGTGCCGAAGAGGCTCACCTTTTGAGCCTCCAAATGGAGAAACGTTCCCTGTTAACGGCTTCCGAGATCGTTGCGTTAGACCTGCCCGCAAAGAATCGCGTCGAGGCTCTGCTACAGATTGAATTTCTGGGAGAGAAACAACTACGAGCACTAGCCTGCGACTTCGCCGAGCACACGCTGTATATCTTCGAGGAACATGCCAGAGAAGATCGCCATCCCCATCAGTGTGTGGAAGCCGCGCGGCGATGCCTTGAGGGTGCAAGCATAAGGGGACTGCACGCGGCGATTAATAAAGCCATCCCGGCGGTGTGGCGATTGGAGAAGACAGCATTCGTAGGTGCATTCACTGCGGGAATGGCAGCAACCTTCCTTGACAATCACGACGCTGCCCTTATGGCTCGACTCGTTGCTAACCATACTCAAAGAGCGATTCATTACAGAGAATGGGAAGGTAGAGAAAGCGACTTAGAACTGATGTTTGGAAGAGAGCTAGGAGCGACGTGGCAACTGGCACGCATTGCCGAAATGCTTGGTTGAAGCAAGTCAACATCCAGTTTGAGACTGCTCCTATGGTCTCTGGCCGTGGAGTCTTTAACGCAGTTTTTATTGAGCATCTGAAACACAGGTCATTCGTCTAAGAACAGCCTTGAAAGACTGAATAATGAAGCTCAATCGCAAGAGAACGGTAGTCGAGGATAGGCGAGAGCAAATTACTCAACAACTTAATTGTCTTCGATCTCATCTTGTGAAGAAAAGCCCGTCGTCTTACTCGAACGAAAAAGCCTACAGGCGACAGTTGAAACGCTCTTGTGAACTCATCTCAGACCTAGAGGATGAGTTGTTAATTCTTGATTGTCCGGGCGAGTATGACGAACTGCCTATTGCGGTCGTGGCAGATGAGTTGGGACTCAAGTACGAACAGGTCAGAAGTTTGATTAAACTCGGAGAGATCGCCGCCACCGGCAGAACGGCACATGAGCGAATCAACCGCAGCGAACTTGAGCGAATCGCCACTATTGGCGTCCCAGAATTATTACGCCTCGGCCAGCAGGAGTGCACCGAAATCTTTGAGCAATCTATCCCACACCTACAAAGCGGAGATTTAGAGAGTGCGAAGCGAGCATATCAACGACTGGAAGCGCGCCAGTCGTGGCGGGGGCCATACGCGCCGGTTTTTCTAGTCGGTCTCGAATTAGCGAACGGAGAGGTTGACGGCGCACTATCGAGCATGACGCTTATCCTCGAATACGAAGACCCTCTACGAAGGATTGTGATAATGGCTTACCTCGGGCGGCTGCTTCGGGGGCTGAGGCTGAACGAGAGCAGCGCTCAAGAGATCTGCGAGCAACTTATCGTGCTCACTGAGAATGCCACCACTAAGCCCGGCCAATCTAAAAACCATCAATCGAAACGACCGAAAAGGCGGGAGACGAACAAGCTACAACAGTAGGCGCGCTATCTTACGACTTCGGTAATGAATGAACTGCGAAAGTATAAGCTCCGCTATAAGTATCTAACCTCACATGCCCTCCTCAAGTATTAGAACAAGAGTGGTTTTGTGCTCCAATTTGTGCTCCACCTTCTTTAAAACGAACCCAGGAGATTCTACTTATATACAGATTAGAGGTATTAAATATCCAATTTGCTGGGGAAATAGAGTGGCTCTCTACCTGAAAAGAATCTTCGCATTGATAAATATACTACCGTAGATGTATTTTCTTCGCTGCTCCCTTGTGGGTAGGGTCGGCTTCTAGCTCGGCTCGCTTGGCTGCTGAATCTGCTAAAAACGCTCTGTAAGCCTCTGGCTGCTCCTTTTCGGTTTGCCCTGCCCTCGCCCTTAAAAAATCAAAATAAGCGGCTCTGCGGGCTTCCTCGTCGCGCTGGCGTGCCTCTGCCGCTTCCTTCTTGGCTTTGGCTCTCCTGACTTCTTCCTCTTTCGCTAGTGTCTCGTTGATGGCGTCGGGTAGTTGATGGCTTTCTTTGATGGCGACAATCAACCACGCGGCAAGGTCTTTGATCTTGTTTAGATTCCGATAAGGTAAAGCGCGTAGCTGAAGCTCGACCGATTTACGATAGTCGCGGACAAGTTCTCGCGCTGTCGGCTCGGCGATGTGAAAGTTAATCAGCTTAGACACAAGCGGCTCGTCCTCTGGCGCGGCGTGGGCACTCTGCGCCGGTAGTGGCTCGGCGGGCGTGGGCACTGCTGGCAACGCTAGTTGCTCTGGCTGCTTTCGCTTCTTGCCTAGCGTTCTGCTCGGCTCGCTGAATGCTCTAAATTCTGCCTTCGCTTTGCGTCCGGGTGTATAGAGCATTTCCCAATCCGCGCGCCCTTCGTCGTCAATCGTCTCTCTAAACTCTACGGCAGAGATATAGCCTGACTTCTTGTGCGGCGTGTGAACCTTGTACATCTGCTTTTTGACATGATCGTAATCGAAATAGCGCGTCTGCGGGGCGCGGGTGCAGTAGTAGGAATAAAGCATCTTGGCGCGTGGACGCTCGTTGGCGAGTGCACCGAAAATTTGAAAACTTAGTAGCTCATAGAATCGTTGCGCTCCGGGCGAAAGCTCGCGCAAATAATCGTAGTCAAGGGGGCGCGTCTGCGCGGTGTTTAGAATCTCTCGGTAAATCTCGTTAAGAAGTAAATAAACCGCGTCGGCTTTTCTTCCATTCGGTAGTGCCTCGCCAGTGAAAATCAAACTGTAGCGCGTAAAGTCTGCCTCTCTGGTAATCTCCGCTCCATCCTTCCGCTTGTAAGTGATTTTCGCGGTGATGAATGTACGCGCGTTTTGGCGAAAGGCTTTTTTGATCTCTATGGGGTTGCTGCCTAACTCTTTCGCAATGGCTCTCAAACTATCTAGTTTAATCAGCGCGGGAAGCGGTCGCCCTATCTCATCAAACTTTCGATTGATGGCGAGAGTATCAACCTTGTAGGCGAGTGCGCCGGGTTGACCGTACTCGCTGTTATACGAGACTTTCCATTTTGTCTTTAGTTCGCCGTCATCATTGGTTTCCCGTATTTCGATGTTGACCTGACTGCGTTGCGTCAGTTGATGAACCGGAAAACGAGACAATGCCGATTCGATTCGGATGGCATTGGGTGGTAGAAGTTCCTCGTGCTTTGGTTCTCGGCTCATTTAGTTTTTCTCAAAAACAACAACACATTTCGCCCTGTTGTTGTTGTCTAAATAAAGTCTAATACTGTCTATAAAAATCGTGTGTCCGATAACACTATCAACTTCAACAGTTAGGGGAAGTTTTCGTCTTAAATCGTCTCCCCAATCTATGCGGTTCGTCTCCCCAATCTATGCGGTTCGTCTCCCCAATCTATGCGGCTTTATCATGCCTAATTTCTTCCGAAGTTCCTCTAAGGCTTCCCGCGCTGGTCTGCCTTCCCCACGCTCGAAACTCTCCATGCCTTTACGGATGCCTCTACTGCTTCGGCTCGCTCATGGTGTGAAGAGTCCTTGTTAGAGTCATTAGGCTTAGCTCTTTCACTCATTGGTTCTCCTAGCGGTGCTGCCCGTGCTTATGAATACTTATTAACTTCTATTAAGTAGAAGGATCAAATCATTTGGCGATGTCGAGTAATGAAGTATTGCAACATTTCATCAGGGCTTTTTTCGCTCAACTCTTTTTGAAGTGTATAGATCGCCTCTCTGATGACCATAGAACGATTAGCCTTCGGGTTTCCCGCGCGCTTCAAAGCGTCCGTGATTTCATCAATCCAGTTGGCTTCCGGTGTGTAGAGACTTGCCGGAACAATTCTATATCCCTTCTTCTCATGCTCATTGCTCATCAGTCGCTTGGGGTTCGGACGCGGCGCGGTCTGTTGGGCTTTCTCCAAAAGACGATTTTTCTTACTTTGTGCCATAGCTCAAGAGTTCCTTTGTTAGTGCTTCATAGGCAATCGCACCTTTCCCTTTGGCGTCGAAAGAAAAGATGTCGGTGCGTTCCATCTGCGCTTGATTTAACTGCTCGCTCTGCGGAATTTTTGCCTCAAAGAATTTATCTTTCCATTGGGCAAGTTGCGCCATAACTACCTCGTTCGTTACGGTCTTTCGTGGGTCAAGTTTGGTGATAAGAATGCGGTAATTTTCAAAGTCTTCGCCTTTAAGGGCAACAATCAAGTCTAAGAGGTCAACTAGACCGTCGGCGGCTCTGGCTTCCATCTGGCATGGAATAACAATTAAGTTAGCGGCTTCAATCCCTGACTCGGTGAGTACGCCAAGCGTCGGCGGGCAATCAATCAAAATAAAATCGTATTCTTTTTCGATTGGACTAATACCCTTCCTTAATATCTCTTCTCGTTTCGTTCTCATGTAAAGAGACTGTCCGACGGGAGCAAGTCGGATAGTTGAGGGCGCGATAGAAAGATGAGGGATGTGGGTAGAACGGATTATTCGCCGAAGCGGAAAAGCAGACGGTTCGCCAAAGAAATCGCGTAGCGTTAGATCGGAATTTTCCAACTCAACGCCCAGACCTAAAGAGCAATGTCCCTGCGGGTCAAGGTCAATAAGCAGTGTCTTCTTTCCGGCTCTGGCGAATCCTGCGCCTAAAGCCATTGCCGTAACAGTTTTTCCAGTGCCGCCTTTGTGTGTGGCGATGGCGATTGTTTTAGCCATAGCTTAATAGATGTTAAAAATAGTTAATAGCACTTAATAAGTTATAAAATCCTCGCTAAAACGCTATGTGCGGTCTTGCCCGTCCTTCTTCTCTTGGCTTTGCTCCGGCTCTTGCTGCGCCGTGCTTTGTAGCTGTTCCATCTGGCGAAGAAAAGCCACAGGGTTAAGAATCGTTAGAGTAGGGAACTGCTGCCGAAAGTCTTTGCTTCCTGCGAGGTCTTCCCGCATCAAATCTAAAAGGTCGTTATCGCGGCTCACTAAATAGGCGGCGTTCGCTTCAACTGCGAGATTGATATACTTCTCATCCTTCGGGTCGCGCTCATAGCTAAAATGGTTCGGCACGTCCTCAAGTAATGTCCCTTTTTCCGCAAGGCGCGTTAGCAAAGCATCAACTTGCTCGTCGGTTATACGGGGGTTCTTCTGGCGGATTTTGGGGCGCGAAAGAACGTCCCGCACTTCGTCCAAAATATCGTTGCTTACAAACAGAGATATGCTGCTGTCATCCATCATTCTTAGCAACACGGCGGCGGGGCTAGACTCGTTGGCGGTAGCTTGCAGATATATCATGCAATCGAAGACTACACGCGGGCGTAGATCGCCATTAGTCATTTGGTTTTCGTCTGCCTCGCCTGAAAAGCGTCCTCGCGCGCTTCCTCAAAGAGCGCGTCTAGCTCATCCTCAGACATTCCGCTTTCTTGGAAACCTTGACGGATTGGCGCAAGAATCTCATCAAATGACTGTGCCGCTAAAACATCTTTTTCAATAAGACGCTCGACGTATCCGGCGACATCGCAGCCTCTATCAAACGCACGCTTCTGAAGCATTGCTTCAACCTCTGGCTTTAGTTCAACCTGAATACTCATAGTGGCTACTCCTTGTTTATAATACTTATTAAGTATTATGTAAGCATTAGAAGTCAAGAGGAAACTTGCTAGTGAGGCATAAGTAATAACACTTAATAAGTATTATGTATTAGGCATCTGCGATGCTTGAAAAAACCATAACAGGATTTATCTGACTCTCTTAGTTGCGAATGTGCCATTGAGCGATTATGACTTACGGGCTACCCTTAATACATGAAATGGATTATTCGAGAATCTATAAACACAATTCTTATTATCTTAGGCATCCTTTCGGCGGGCATGGGGCTGAAAGGTTTTCTACTGTCGAGCCGCTTCATTGATGGCGGCGTGACGGGCATCTCCATGCTTCTTTCCGACGTGCTTGGATTCCCGTTAGCAATTCTGATTCTCGTCATCAACCTTCCCTTTATCGCGCTCGGCTACCGACAAATTGGTCGGAAGTTTGCGATTAAAAGCGCGCTGGCTATTGCGGGTCTCGCCATCTGTCTCGCCGTCGTAAAGTTTCCTGATGTAACACCCGATAAACTTTTGACCGCCGTGTTCGGCGGCTTCTTCATCGGTGCTGGCATCGGGCTGGCGATTCGCGGCGGCGCGGTTCTCGACGGCACAGAGATCGCGGCTCTACTCGTCAGCAAAAAAAGCCATCTCTTGAAAGTTGGCGATGTCATACTCATCCTCAATATATTTATTTTCTTAGCTGCGGCTTTCTTTCTCGGAGTCGAGTCAGCTTTGTATTCGATTCTGACCTATGTTGCCGCATCGAAAACGATTGACTTCATCATTCACGGTATCGAGGAATATACGGCAATTACGATCATCTCGACGAAAAGCGAAGAAATAAAAGAAGCCATCATCAGCGGGCTGCATCGAGGGGTTACGATTTATAAAGGCAGTGGGGGGATGGGCAGTAAAGGAGTAAATGACTCCGGGCAAGACATTCTTTACTGCGTGGTCACACGGTTAGAAATTGGAAATGTGAAACATGTTGCTATGGACATAGACCCAACCGCATTTGTCACAACACATTCGCTGTCTGATGTTACAGGTGGGTTAATTAAGAAATCTACTTTGCACTAACAGCTAAAAGCAGGGGATGCACTATGAATCCAATCTTTACATGGGTGATTGCTGAGACGGTCGCGCGCACACTCGCACGGCGTTGCTCGAAATGTCGGCATAAGGATTTCTACCCAAAAGAGAAGCTAAGAGAGACAGTACCCTGTAAGCGATGCGGAGAGCCGATTCCACCTGAGAAAAGAACCTAATGTACCTTATCGGACTCCCTTTATTTCGTCCCTGTGTCGGCGCTCGTTGCAGCTCTAATTTTCGAGCATCAAAGCACAAGATATTGTGATCGGCTCTCGCTCGCTCAAAGCCGCGTCGTGACAATTAAGGGGCGTTTTTCACGAAAGAATGAAGCACAAGATATTGCGCTCGCTCTGCCTCAAGCGGCGGCGGTAAAATTCAACGCTCGCGCCACTCCCAAACTGCCCGCGCTCGCCGTTCTTGGTGGCTCATCATAATAACTTTTGGCAAGCCGCATCGGGTGACGATTGCCCGTTCTCACAATCGCCTCGCTCTCGCTCAGGCGTGTTACTTCGTCCGGCGTAAGAAGCGGTCGCCGGTGTTCCGTTCTGCTCTCGGTGCGCGTAACATTACCACCTATCATTGACTCCGGCATTGACCGGCTCTCGCGCTGCACGACAACCGTTGAATCTCCTAACATCCGGCTCACATATTCGGCGGTCTGCACGTCCAGACCATGCAACGCGATTTTAGTAGCGCAGTTGGTGATGATCGTTTGCGCGTTCGGTCTGCCGTAGCGCACTTCAAGCTGCGCGAGTGATTGCACGCCTATCCAGATCGCCACGCCGCGCCCTCTGGCAAGGCTGATCGTCGTCGGGAAGTCCGGTATCGTGCCGATGTTGGCGAACTCGTCTAGCATCATCGTGATCGGAACTCCCTGCATCCCTGCCGGCACTTCTTCACCTGCTACTTGCTCAAGCATCACGGCAAAGAAAAGGCTCGTCAACGGTCTAAGGCGCGCTATGTCCTGCTCGCGTAAGCACCAATAGACGGCGACGGGCTGCCGTCTCAACTCTCCGAAGTCGGGCGGCTCAAGGCTCGCGCTCGTGAAGCGCGCTACTTTCTCGTCGCGCATGAATTGAAGTTTCGACGCGACGGCAGGAACGATTGAACCCTTTATGCGCGGGTCGGTCTGCGCGAAGATGATAGCCTGCTCTCTGGCTGTCTCAGATGGCGATTCTAAAAGCTGCTCTAACAATTCCTCTGGCTTCTGGCGCGTGAAAAGGCGATAGGCTGTTAGTGGCGTCGGCGCGTCCAGCGTGCTTGTGTGCGCGAAGATCGCGGCAAGATAAGCGGCTTCGGCATCAATCCAAAATTGATCGGTCTTGGCAGTGTTGCCGCTCTCCATTACGGCACGGGCGCACAGTTCCGCAATACGCGCATCTCTGCAAAGCGGTATCCAGTTAAAGCCTTCGCTCGCTTCCGGGTCGGCTGGCGCGTAGCGGCGCGCTCTCCGGTGAAAGCCGCTCGTGTAATTCCATAGCTCTGACTTCGGGTCGGTGACGACAAGCGAAGCGTCCCGCGCGGCGGCACAGTTCGGAAGAAAATAACCTCTGCTCTTACCTGTGCCGCTCCCGCCTAAAATGATTCCATGCTGCGCCGTCGCCAAGCGTGACAGCGCGATAACGCCGCGCCCGTCCGTCGTATCTGGCGCAAGGATGAAGCTGCCGGGCTGAAGCTGCTCGGCGCTCGGCAAAGTTAATTCTGCAATCTCTTTCCTGCTGGCAAAGCGCGCCGTGCCGTGAAACTCGGCGGGGTTGTCTCTCTCTGCTTCCTCTCGCTTCGGAAAAGCGACGATCACGCCGACGCACATTGAAGCGATGCCGACGATGGCAGAGCCGACGAGCGCGACGTAACCCGACGAGTGCCAATTCTCAAAAAGCTGCGCCTGCTCCGCGTAGGTTGTATATCGAGCAAGGTATATCCACGTCGCCGGGCAAACGAGAAAACCGATTACCGAAGCGACGAGAATCAATGCTTTCGATGCGCCTTTAATTTCCATCTCCCGCTTGCTGACTACTGTAATGAGGATCGCTAATGCGCTCGCACCGGCGAAAGCGAAAAACAGCGTTATGTTCGGCGTCGCCGCTCGCCGGATGCCGTAGATAGTCGCTCCGCCCAATAGTGCGATGCAGAATGCAATAACCATCCAAGTTGCCGCCCGCGTCGAACTCATTACCGTAACCCTTACCGGCTGCGCTCAAAACCGCGTTCTCTCGTGCGCTCCTTGTCGCGCTCCGGCTCTTTCTCTAATCGCTCGCCCGCTCGCGCTTCTCCGATGACGTAGGCTTGCGCCAACTCCTTCTTGATTAGTTCGCGCGTGAACCCTTGCGCCGGTGTGTCTTTGTGCTGCGCTATGTAGTCGCGTTCTTCTTTGGTCAAAATCGCTCGCGGGCTTCCGCCGTAAGTCTTGACATGCTGATTCTCTGCCTCGCGCATCTGGTACATCGTTAATTGTAAATCTGCACGCTCGGCTTCGGCATTCTGTCCCGTCTCGCGCTCCTTCAAGCCGATCTGCACGAGTTTGATTAGATATTGACCACGCCATATTCCGGCGTTGATGCGCTGCGCCATTTTCTCACGCGCCGCGTCGGTTATCTGCGGTTGCGCCGGTTGGCTGGCGGGGTGGGGGATAAATTCGTCGTGGTCGGGTCGGTGTTCGTCGCTGGTGCGTTCGCGCCGCTTGTTTGCGCTCCGATCTGCCCGTCCTGCTGGCGGCGGTACAATTTGTTCTCTATCGTCTGCTCCCACTCCCTGATTTGCTCCGGCGGCATCCCTTCGGTTAAGACCTGCCATTTCGTCGCGTCCTCGAACGTGCGCCGCGTCGGTTGCAATCTCCATGAGACTAAGAACGCGATCAAAAGCCCCGCTAAGATTGTGCTGAAGAACATCGCGCCCGTCACCTTCCACATTGTCATGCGCGGCTGCCCCTGCCAACGGTCGAGATATTGCGTCAAGCGTTCGGTTTGATCCTTCGCTCGGCTGATGCTGTTGATAAACTCGCCGTTCGTCCGCTCGTTCCGCTCTAACATCGTTTGGAGTATTTGCGCGCGTTTGTTCTGGTCTATGGCTTCCATCTTCGCGCGGTCGAGCATCTGTTTCATTCCGGTTACTAGCGGCTCGATCTGCGCGGCTAACTTGTCCCGGCTGCTTGCGGTTAGGCTGTTGGGCGCGCTCTGGGGCGGTCTGCTGGCTAGGGTTTCCAGTCGCGCCGCGATTGCCTGCAAGTTGCCCGTCAAGGCTTCGAGTCGGGCGGTCTGCTCGCTCCCCTCGCGCCGTAGCTGGCTGTTCTCCGCTAGTAGGTCGTCGTTGATCGTCTCTAATTCCTGTTTGGTCGGCATGGTTTAATCCGTATTGCTTGGCGTGCATCTCGCGCCGTTCTTTGACTTGGTTGCGCTCGCGCGCTACGCGCTTCGGGCGCGGCGGTGGTTCTTCGCCTCGTTGCTTCGCCGCTCGCGCTTCCCGCATCCAGTCGCGCCACTGCTGCTTTTTCGCTAAATGCTCTTTCTCAATCTCGCGCCCGAACTCCTGCCCGTAGATGCGCGCCCAACGCTCATCCAGTCGCCGGTGCGTCTGCTGGTTGAAATGCAATTTCTTATCGTCCGTCCCTCTGGCGGCAATCTGAACGTGAACGTGCGCGTTATCGGTGTCTCTGTGGATCGCGGCGATGGCTCGCGCCTTCGGGAAGTTCTCGGCTAAATGCGCGTCCACCATTTCGCGCGCTTTCTCGTCCGTCACATCTCGATCAAAAGAATAGATGGCTCGGTAGTGCGTTCTCTTCTCGCCCGCGCCTCGCTGCGGTCGCTCTAGCTCATCCTCTTCAAGCTGGCGGGCATACTCCCGTAAATCTCCGGTGCGCTCCTTGTAGCTCATCCCGCGCTCGTCGTGGTCGGGATGCGCGGCGTACTCCGGGACATTCTGCGTCCAGACTCTTTCCTGCTTGCCTTCGGTGGCGCGCTCGCGCGTGATGTAGCGCGCGTGGTCGCCCGCCGTGCCGCTCCTGCCCACTTTGATCGTGACGAATGCCCCGCCGCTCATCCTTTGAACTCCTGCACAATCTCTTTCATCACGCGCTGCACGTCGCGCATCGCGCGGTCAAGCTGCTGCTGTGAGTAGCCTAGATTTCCGGCGTTCATCTGGTGCGCGATCTGGTTGATGTTGACTCCGATTTTCCGCGCTTCAAATAGCAGACGTTCGACGCGCTCGCGCTCCACGCTTTGAATCATCACGCCGTCTTTTAGCCCGCGCTCAATCAAATACTTGGACAGCGATTTGTAGCCGAAGCTGGCAGCGCGTGCGTGGAGTAGCTTTAGCTCTCCTTCGCTTGGTCTAACGGTGATCTTCGGCTTCTCTTTCTTCTGTCCGTCGCCGTTGCTATTCGGTGATGTTCGTTTGCTCATCGTGCGTTTAAGCTGCTTTGTGGCTTTGCAGGACGCCAAGCACGCGCAAGCGTGCGGCGGCGGCATTCTGTCGTGTCACTGAAGCGTAGCGAAAGTGACGGCAGAATGCGTATCCTGCCCTCCCTACGAATCAGACTAGATAAAAAGTTTCTCGCCTCTTTCGCTACTTTTCGTTACCATAGCACAAGCCTTAAAATTTAATCTAGCATCTTGGAAAGTGGGACAATATGAGTAGCAATGAAGGGGCAAACAAGAAGCGCGGACAAGCGAGATTACTTGACCGTTTCACCAAACAAAAACCGGCATTCAAATCGTATAAGTTCGATCTGGCTGCTGATGTACACGAAAGATTAGAAAAGCTGGCAAGTGAAACGGGTATGTCTAAAGAGTCAATCAATGATGCTCTTAACTATGCTGTGCGCTCGCTCGTTACTCGTCTCGAACGTGAAGCGCGGGCATCGGGTGGCAATACTCAAGCGTCGGCTGCTGGTTCTGAATCGTAGCGGCTGCGAATGTGCTACCGTGCTATGGCTCAAGCGGTCGGCTCTGCCACTCGTCAAGGCTCGGCTCGTTGAAATAGTCTCTGAACCGCTCAAGCTGGCTCTGTTCGTCGTCAAACACCCAAACGGGTAAATCAAAAGTTTTAGATAAACTTACGCAACTTGTTCTGTCACATCAGTTATAGCCTTCGACGTTGGGGCGTGGAAGAGAATGTCCGCCGATTTGTGCTCCACCCTTTAGCTAAAATGATCCCATAACGTCCCTTGAGTACCTTTGCTCGGCGCACGCAAGATGGTGTCCTGCTTATTGATGTCCTCCCCAATTACTATACTACTGTGCCCTTCAGTCGGAGGTTGGTTTGATAGCCCTTGAATCGCAATTTGTTTGACGAATACGTTGGCCGCGACGCTCCGCCTGCTTTCAAGATAATGCGCGTATATAGTCAGCAGCATATCTACCGAATGCCCCAGCCGTTCGGCTACTTCGTGAACGGGTACGCCGAAGCTCAAAAGGAAGGTGGCGTGCGTGTGGCGTAAATCATACCAGCGATAATTTGTCAGACCGCTCTGTATCCCCGCGCACTTCAACATTCCTTTAAAATCAGTATGCAAGGTGGTGCGGTTCGATACCCTACCATCGGCCTTCGGGAAAATCAGTCTAGCTGAAGAGTAAAGGTGTGATTGTTTAGGGCGCTTTCTCATGATCCACTCTTTAATCTTCGGCTCACCGTAAGTCTCCCCCTTTATTGTTCGCTCTTCGATGTCTTTCTGCTGCTTTGCCAATTGAATCTTAAGCATCTCTAAATGCTCCGGCGCGAGACCGATGACTCGATTACTTCTTTTACATTTCGGGGGGCCGAAGCCCTTAAAGATCCCCCCGATCCATATGCACGCCCGCTCCACCCGCAGAGTCCCTTGGCTGAAGTCAACGTCTTCCCAGACGAGGGCCATCAGTTCTTGCGGGCGTAAGCCCGTGTGCAGCTGAAACACGAAGGCATACCCGTACCAGAACCTTTCTTTCACAGCGTCGAAGGCTTGTGCTTCCTCGAACGTCAGAGAGTTGGCGGTCGTCGCTGCTGCCGGCGGCAGCTTGGTTTTGTGAACTGGATTCCCAGCTATGAGTTTCTGACCGACAGCGTAGTTAAACGCCGCCGAAAGGACCTTTCTTACATTTCTCACAGTGCTAGGTGCAAGCCCCTTCCCACTCTCGACTTTATAAACCCTTTTGTCATCCTCCCCTGCTTCCTTTTTATCCAGCAAGAAATTGAACAGGTTTTGGATCATGCCGGTATCAATCTTTTTAAGCGGCATAGTGCCGAGGAAGGGGCGTACGTAGTAATCGAAATATGCTCTATCCTTCTCTTGCGTGCTTTCGGCTTGGATATGGCGGGCCCATTCGGAATAGAGGTCGAGCAGGGTGTTAAGTGCCATCGCTGGCGTCCTGACGAGACTACCCGATTCTTTTTCGCCCTTGATTTTGGCTTCTAATTTTTTGGCGGTTGCTAAAGTCCCGCGTATGGTTGCATTGATTTCGATGCGCTTCCGTGTAATAGGCTCTCGCCCTAGATAGACGCGAACAAGATAGGTATTGTCGCCGCGCGGGATTATGGACATCTTGCCACTCGTCTCCCTTCAAATGTCGCAGGCTTCGGGCACACGAACTCCACCTCGCCTAAAGAGCAAGTTTCACTTTTGACCTGAAGCTTTACCCCGAAAGTTACGGGCGCTTCAGATCATCTAATCGGGTAGTGAGTTGAGAGCTACCGGCTTGAATGTGAGTGGAAGTTGTACGCCGCTTCTAGGCTGGCTGACAAGAGATTTGTTCGCACAATATGAGGTCTGTAAATGGTGACTGAATTCAGTTTAGGGACTAAAAGGTACAAAATCGGGAACCAAAAGGTACAACTGACAACGTATTGAAAGAGAGATTATCCGATTAGTTTTTCTATATTTACACATGCCTTTATGACGTGTGGTTGAAGCTAAAAAGTTTTCAAAATTTGGTAATTAGGATGCCCCCTCAGGGCGAACGTTTATTAAACGATATGAATTGTTCTGCCTTCAACTACTAACAAAAGTTTCGACCAGATGGCCGATGGCCTAACGCTCTGTGGCCCTATTATATGAGTATCACTAGCTGCGCTCTTAAGTTCTTTGTCAGTATCGTAATTGGCGAAAGCTTCTTCGTTAAGCGCCGTGTGCTCGCTCAATTCACAGCAGCGTTCCATCGGAGTCTTGCCACCAAGCGAACTATGCGGGCGGTGCCAGTTATAAGAGAACTGCCATTCTTCGAGCCGCATTGCCTATTCTGAATCGGCGAGATCGACGTTCGGGTGGAACTCTATTTTGTCCCTCTTCTGTGAACGTTCGACTTTACCATTCAAATGTGGTGAGCGCGGACGGATGGGACGAAACTTGATGCTGTGATGTTGCATCGCCTTTTGAAATTCCAAGCCGAAAAGTTCAGATCCTCGATCTGACTGAATACGTTGAATCGGAAATGGGAACTCGTCGATCATCCGCTCTTTGAGGAAGCGAGGGCTATTCTTAGCCGTCCTACGTGAGTAGATGCCGAGGACGCGAAATCTGGTGTAATCATCAACTGCCGTGTACTGATAGATGCCGGGTGCGATCTTCGTGATGTCAACTTGAACGCGCTCGCCTGTCACCGGACGGCGGTAACGAATTGGTGACTGAGGCGTGCGATGACGACGCAGCGGCGGCACTTGATGACGGGTCAGAATTTTCCAAATAGTCGCTGTTGAAATGCGCCAGTCGTGGTGGCGAAGCAGTTCTGCTTGAATGCGTTTCGCGTCTAAGTTTCGCTCGCGCCGAAACTCCAGAATCAGCTTCTCATAGTGCGTGGTGACTTTCGGTGCAGGCATCTTGTGAGGAGCGCGACCGAGTTCGTGCAATCCGCTTTCGCCGTCAGCTTGGAACCTCCGCTACCACTTTCTGAGTGTTGGTCGAGAGATGCCGCAACGGCGACAGACGAGACCGGCATCATTGTTACTCTAGTAAAGCTGCACCCACTTCAAACGGGCGCAAACAGCTTGACCAACGTCGTTCATGCCTCAACTTAGCATTGAAACGATGTTAGTGATACCCGCAGCTAACAATGTTCTAGATCTGATGCTGTGGACACCTGCTTATCCTAGATTTGGATTCTGTTCCAACCAATCATCAAGGGTTGGCTCTTGAAAAAACTCTCTCAGTCTGTCCAAGTGAACTTCCTCATGATCGAAGTTCCTTAGTAGTCGCTCTTTGAGCTTTGGCTTATAGACAGGGCTTTTCTCGATTTCTAACCGTTCCACCGCCTCTTTTGCTAAAAATGCTCTGTATGCTTCAGACTGGACTTTCTCGATCTCGCCTGCCCTGCCCCTCAAAAAGTCGTAATAAGCCGATTGTAGCGCCTCCCTGTGGCTCTGGCGGGCATGTTCTGCATGACGCTTGGCTAACTGCTTTTTGACCTCTTGCTCCTTCTCCAGCACAGCTTTCATTTGTTCGGGTAGCTCATAACTCTCTCGGATGGCCTTTATCAGCCAAGAGGCGAGGTCTTTGATTTTCCCTGTGTTGCGATAGGGCAAAGCTCGTAGCTGAAGCTCCACTGATTTACGGTAGTCCCTGACAAGCTCTCCGGCGGTCGTCTCTGCGATGCGGAAACGCTCAAGCTCGGCCACCAGCGGGTCAAGTTCCTGCGGCTCTGCCTCATAGATCGCAGTGGCTGTTGATGGCTCGGTCGCGGCTGGCAACGTTAGTTGCTCTGATTGCTTTCCCTTCCTGTCTAGCGTTTTGCTTGGTTTGCTGAATGCTCGGAATTCTGCCTTCGCTTTGCGTCCGGGCGTATAAAGCATTTCCCAATCTGCGCGCCCTTCAGCGTCCGTCATCTCTCGAAACTCTACTGCTGAAATGTAGCCTGATTTCTTGTGCGGTGCATGAACCTTATACATCTGCTTTTTGACATGTTCATAATCGAAATAGCGGGTCTGCGGCGCGCGGGTGCAGTAATAGGAATAAAGCATCTTGGCGCGTGCGCGCTCGTTGGCGAGTGCACCGAAAATCTGAAAACTTAGCAGCTCATAAAGTCGCTGTGCTCCGGGCGAAAGTTCGCGCAAATAATCGTAGTCGAGGGGGCGCGTCTGCGCGGTGTTTAGAATGTCTCGGTAAATCTCATTTAGCAATAAATAAACCGCGTCAGCTTTTCTGCCGTCTGGTAGCCTCTCACCAGTAAAAATGATGCTGTATCGAGTAAAGCCTGCTTCGATAGTTCTCTCTGCTCCGTCCTTCCCTTTGTAGCTCATCTTTGTGGTGATGGCTGCAAAAGCGTTTTGATAAAGTGCTTTTTTAGTTTCTACTTGGTTGCTGCCTAGCTTATTAGCGATACCTTTTACGCTCTCTAATCTAATCAGTATGGGGAGCGGTCGCCCAATTTCATCAAACTTTCTATTGATAACAAGAGAGTCAACCTTGTAGGCGAGCGTTCCGGGCTGACCGTATTCGCTGTTATATGAGACCTTCCATTTTGTCTTTAGTTCGCCTTCGTCGTCGGACTCTCGAATTTCAATGTTGACGCTTCCTCTATTGGATAGCCGATGCACTGGGAAGCGTGATAAGGCTGACTCAGTTCGGATTGTGTTGAGCGGTAAAAGCTGTCCGCGTTCCGGTTCTTGGTTCATAGAGTTACTCAGAAACAACAACAATACTTTCTCTGTTGTTGTTGTCTTAGTTAAGTCTAAATACAGTCTACCAAAATCGTGTGTCCGATAAAAGCCATGTTTTCAATAGTTACAGGTGATTTTTCATTTTTTGCGTCTCCCGTATCTACGAGGTGCGTCTCCCGTATCTACGAGGTGCGTCTCCCGTATCTACGAGGTGCGTCTCCCGTATCTACGAGGTGCGTCTCCCGTATCTACGAGGCTCGAAAACGTCAAAGTTAATATTCTTCACTCTCGTCTTAGCTACTCCTTCTTTGGTTCATCGCCGAAAATTTCCTCTGCTCTTTCCGCTATATCTTCTCGGATCTCTTCTTCGGCTGCGGCTGCCTCGTCTGTTGTTTCTTCTCCAAACTCAGTTACTCCAAGCTCCTTTTTAGCAAAGACTCGGCGGGCTTTGATGTTTAAGATTTCAACGATCTTGGTTCGGTCATCAACGATCTTCTTTATATCTTCTCCATCCAGAAGGATGATGTAATAACGGCTGTTGTCTGTTACCTGTCCGGCGTAGTTAGTAGCATCTCCTGTAAATTTGCCCGTTGTGACTATTGCGATCACGTCGGCATGGGTGACAAAAGTTAAGCCTACTTCCTTCGCTACTACGTCAACATCAACTTTTTTGGTGTTCTTACACTGAAGTTGCCATCGGCTATAAACGATTTTGTCTGATGCGGCTGTTACGTCAACCTCTGCGCCTCCCGTTGACTTAAAGCCTCTTAACCTCCATTTAGAAAACCTCAAGCCAAGTAGCCTGATAATCCAAATTGCTAATAGCTCAAGTGCCTTCCCTTTAATATGCTTATCGGGGTCGTCTAAGTCTTTAACTACATCTTCAAAAGGTCTGCTAAGTTCTGTTGATTCTATATCAGCTAGGTCTGCCAAGTTTGCGAGTGTCGGCGCGAGTAGTTCGTTCTTACTTTTTTCCGTTAGCCGTACATCGTGGGGCTTTGCGCCTCTGCCTTCTGTGGTCTTTTGACTCTCAATTAATCCAGATGCCTCTAATGGTTCAAGTACGTCTTTAACAAGATTCTTCGAGGTGACTCTAATGCTGTAAACGCTACGGGTGTGTTGCGCGATCTGATTGGAAGGAGTGAACTCCTCCGTATTAAGATTGAGCATCGAAAGCAAAAAATATTTCTGCTCTGGGGTTAGAGTGTAAAGCTTATCTATTAAATCTGCATCCACGTTGATTAGGTCGTAAACTACATCCCAATTTACTGAAAAGCCTGTCGGTGTAATTACCTTAGCTTGGGCTAACCAAGCAACCATTGTGCTTATGTAAGTGCTGTTGGGTGGGATGGCAATATTGAGCACGTCGTTCATTTCTTCGCCTAAATATTCTAAGGTTACTTGCTCGCCGCGTGCTCTGATATTTTCAACTAATCGAAGGAGTGTTAAGCCTTCAAGCTCTGTCACAATCTGAATGGCGAAGCGTCTATACATCGCCTCTTCGCCTGTGGTGTTGTGTGTCTCTATAAGCTCATCGGTAAGCGGCGTGCATTCGTATTTCTTGTCCCTTCTAGCTGCTACCTCCTCAATCCATCCATAGGCTTTTAAAGATAGGCGATTGTTCATCGCCATTTTCTTTGAATTGTCGGCATTGCCGTGACCAGGGAAATACTTTAAACGGATTTCCTCTTGTAGCTCTGTTAAATCCGGCTCGCTAGATTTGCAGAGCCTTAGAAGCTCAATCAAGGGAGTTTTATCGGGGCTGAACTGATCGCCATAGGTAAAGCGGCGTGAGGCGCTTTGGTTAGCTGGCATGTTCTAACTGTGAAAACAAGCCGTCTTGGGACTTGTTTTTCGTCTCCTGTTTCTCAAGTTTTTGCTGCATCTGAATAGGGTCTAATTCTGGAAAGCGAAACTTAGAACCTTTTAAATATTCTTCGTCCATCTCAAAAGCTAACCATTTTCGGTTTAGCTTTTCTGCTACTTGTCCTGTGGTATTAGAACCTGCAAACGGGTCTAATACTATATCGCCTTCTTCGGTGCATAGATTGATAATGAACTCTGGTAAGGCTGTCGGAAAGCGTGCCGGGTGCGGCTTGATATTCTCATCCCTGCATCGGCGCTGGTAAATGTCGTTACTCGAAGTGTTCGATGCCGCGATTACACTAACTGCTATCGGCTCGCCTATCTCAGCGGCTTCTTCGTCTTTAATGATGGTGGGCGGGATCGCCCCTCCATTATCAACGCCGAACAGCGTACTTATCTGGTGTTCTGATGGTCTTAGCTTCGCTTTATAGCCATTCTTCATTAGTACCTGCTGCGATTCGCTATAAGGTTTTAAGACTCGTTTGTTATTAGCTTTGGGTGTAGTGGACGGGCTGAGCCACCATACTGTATTTACTGCGTCTTTAACTCTGATGCGGCGAACGGTTACCCACTCTGCCGGTGTCGGCAACTTGGCGGGGTTATACCAATAAAGTTCTTGAGCTAGATAAAGTCCGCAGCCTCCTTTTTCTTCTGGCTTGCAGAGCTTAATAACTAACTCGTAGTGGTAAAGGCTTCTTACTGGTGCTCCCTTAATCCATGTCCCGCCTATGTCAATCACAATAGAGCCGTTGGGCTTAACTATTCTTTTAAACTCTCGTGCGAAAGTCATAAACCAATCTACATAGTCGTCTGAATGAACGTTGCCATAAGATTTCTTACGCAATAAAGCAAAGGGTGGGGAAGTGCAGATTAGGTCAACGGATTGGCTATCTAATTCTTTAAGTAACTCTAGTGAATCTCCGAGGTAGCTACTGCCGAACTTGGTTTTATAGTATGCGGCTGATTTCATTGGTTGGATTTGCTTATCCTTCATCTATTAAAGCTTCTTTAAGAATAGGTCTAGGTCGTCTCTTTTAATGCGCCATGCTCTGCCAACAATTTTAGCTTTTAGCTTGTTGGCTTCGATAGCTTCTCGCAGAATGTGCCGTGACAATCCGGTTAGTATGCTGGCTTCATCTAGCTTCAGCAAAGGCTTACTCTCAACGGGCACGCTCTGTTTAGTGGGCTGCTGTAGATGCAGGATGCTAGCTATTCGCTCGGTGGCTGCGATAGCGGCAAGGGCTACGGTTTCTTTCTGAACCGGCGCGAGTGCTTGCGATTGTCCGTTGCTTGATGCTGGCAGTGCTGCGGCTGGCTGATAGGTAATACTGTCCTGCTGTTCTTTAAATCTTCTTAACTCGCTCTCATCATAATCTGCTTCTGCGCCCGTCTTGCCATGCTTATAAGTAACGGCGATTTTCCCTTGCGTGGTATATCTCTGAAGTGTTCGCGTTGAAACATCTAAAAATTTTGCTGCGCTCTCTTTATCCATATGGCTGCTTATATCACGCTAGACAAGCCGTGACAATAGCTGTCGCACCTATGTCTATAGCTGTCCGGGGGCAGGGTGCGACAGGTCGCGCCATGCTGATGTCTAGGGTTGTCTAGGGGTATCAGATGGCAAAACAGCCATAATAGGGCTTATCTGACGAGTTTTAGAGTCGTGGTAACTTGAGAAAATACTGTCGCGCTTTCGCCTCTCGGCTAGTCGAGACAAGCGCAGCATAGATGACAGTGCTCTGAATGTTCGAGTGCCCTAGCCAGTCCTGCAAAAAGCGAAGCTCTGCGCCTGCATCTAGTAGATGCGTAGCTATCGAGTGCTTCAGCACATGAAAGTGTCGCTTGTCTTTCGGGATCGCTGCTTCCTCTCCATAACTTTTCATCAAGACATCAAGCATCTGGCGGCTGATGGGCAGACCGCGCCGGGAAGGGAAGAAAATCGGGGAATCCGTGTCTCTGCTCTTAAGCCACGCCTTCAACGCCCGCGCCTCGTCTGCCTGTAACGGATGTTCGCCGGAAAGAGAACCTTTCAGCCTATGGAGCATCACGCGGAGTCGCTTGAGGTCAAGGTCAGTGACTCTAAGTAAACCGATCTCACTGGCACGGAGTCCATGCCGGTAGGCGAGTAGAAAAATAGCCTTGTCTCGTTTGTCGGTGATAGCCGCGAACAGTCGCCGCGTTTCGTCCAGCGTAAGAAACTTAATTGTCTCACTACGATGTGCGCGTGTGACTCTATGCTCTAGTGGCTTCGGAGTGATAACTTTCTTCTTGTTGGCTTTCGCGGGTTTCTTCTTAGCGGCGGCGGCTGGCATGTGCTGAGCTTAACATATTGGACAGAACATATCTTTTGTGTACAGAGTCATTGTCGCTATGCGACAGCAATTCGCGGACTCTAACAGCATACCTGAAACAATTTACCTGACTAAAGATGAAGTGGAGTTGCCCGGGCAACTCCACTTCATCCGTGTGATCTCGGACTCCGACGCTCTCTAGACCCGCGGTGTGATATTCAACTGATTGCACGAAATGTTACCGTATGTTGGCGTGCAACCCACACATAAAACAGTCATTTCGTCCTGTTCATACCTTCCAGGACTTACCACCTTCAGATATGTGACCCGCGCGGATAGCTATCATTATGTAGTAAGAGTTGCGACCGAAGCTTCAGATAGTTCTTGACCGGCGCGGCGTCGGTAAGTATCATCCCTCACGTCTCTCAGCTTTCGCTACCGAATACGCACGGCTCACCCGTGCCGACTTTAACCTCATGCCCCTGTGCTATCGCCAAGCATCTTCATGCGGCCTTCCCGCACGCAGTGACGGGCTGCCGCAACCCCAGCGGGGCGACACCTAACAAGGACGGGAGAAAACTTCATGTACGAGAACACCACCATGCCGTCGGTCGCGGGCCGGCTCAACCTCTGGCTCCTGACGCTCATCCTCTTAGCGCTTTGGCCGTCGGCCGCCCGCGCCCAGAACAGCTATCTCACCACCTGCAACCCGCGTGAGAACCGCGCCGACTTCGACGGCGATTGCAAGACTGATATCTCGACCTTCAACCGCAGCACCGGGTACTGGACATCCCTCGACAGCTCGAACAATAACTACGTCTCCTTCCAATTCGGGCAGAGCGGCGACATCGCCACGCCCGGCGACTACAACGGGGACGGCAAGACCGACCGCGCCGTCTTCCGCCCCGGCAGCCCCGGCTACTGGTATATCGAGACCGATATCACGACCCCGACGGTCTTCGACAGCGTGCAGTTCGGCCAGAGCGGGGACATCCCCGTGGCCCGCGACTACGACGGCGACAACAAGGCGGACGTGGCGGTCTTCCGCCCGAGCACCGGCTACTGGTACATCCGCAACAGCAGTAACAACAGCGTGAGCTACGTGCAGTTCGGGCAGACCGGCGACCGTGTCGTGCCGGGCGACTACGACGGCGACGGCAAGACCGATGTCGCCATCTTCCGCCCGGGTGCCACCTACGGCGTGTGGTGGGTTTTGAGGAGTTCTAACGGCTCAAGCTATTCCGTCCAGTGGGGCCTCAACAGCGACTGGCCGGTGCAGGCCGACTACGACGGCGACAGCAAGACCGACATCGCTATCTTCCGCCCGGGCACCGGCGAGTGGTGGATCGTGAAGAGCTCCGACGGTTCATACTACAGTGTGACGCTGGGCGTAAGCGGCGACCGGCCGGTGCCTGGTGATTACGATGGCGACGGCAAAGCAGACGTGGCAGTGCAGCAGCCGGGCGATGGGGCGTGGAAAATCATAACCAGCGCCACCGGAAACTTAAGTGTGGTTCTCTTCGTCAACCCGGAGTTCCCTGTGCCCGGGGGATATTTGACGCCTCTTTACTGAGGCCGTGTCTCTCGATTCCGTGGGCGGGCAAGCGGCAGGGGCGTCTTCATCGGGAGTGCCCCTGTCGCTCACTCTTTCTCTGAGAGGTATTGCCGTTATGAGTGGCTCGCATAAGTCACGGGATAGACAGGGCATGCCTCAGGGGTAGGGATAAAGGGGAGTCACCGGGCGGTGCCTCCCCTTTGTAATTCTGCGGACAGGACGGCTCGGTTATAACGTGTGCAGGGGGCATTCTCATAGTGAGACAGCAATTTACTGGTAGTAACCGCTACTCTGAGAGCCCTGAGAGGGCCCGCCGGTAACCCTCTTTAATCATCTCGGTCGTAGATTCCGCGTACACCTGCGTCGTCTCCAGCTTCGAGTGTCCGAGGAACTTCTGTATCTGGTCAATCGGCATCCCGCGCTCCAGCAGCGTAGTAGCGACCGAATGCCGCAGCAGGTGCGGGTAGACCCGCTTCTTGATCTGTGCGCCCTCGGCCGTCGCCTTGACGATCTGCTGAATGCGTCGAGGTGAGTACGGCAGATGCCGGTTGGTCTCGAAGAGATAGCCCGTGCCGCGGCCTCCTAAGTGCGTCCGCAACTCTTGAGCTAACTCCGGGAGGACCGGCACGTAACGGCTCTTCCCGCCTTTGCCTTTATCAATCAGGATCATCAGCTCATCGAAGAAGAAATGCTCTACTTTGATGTTGGCGAGTTCCGAGACTCGGGCACCGGTCTGGAACAGCGTCTTAATGAGCAGGCCGTGTCCGCTCTTATCTTTATACGCGTGCCGAATCAGCCGCCGCTCCTCGTCGCGCGAGAGGCGCTCGACAACTCGCTTGCGGGCCTTCACCCGCCCGACGCCTAAAGCCCTCCTCACTTCCTTAGAGACGTAACGCACCTGATCGTAGGTGAGATGGTGTTTCCGCCACAGCTTGGTTGTGGCAGAGATGAGTGCTTTCAGACTATTCTCTGTTTTCGCTTTCCGGGATGGAGTACGCATAAGTAGATGTTTTCAGCCTACCAGAGGGCCGGAAAGCTGTCAAACAGCTTTCATAATTTCGCTCTCTGGGCATTCTGCGAAATTATTTTCTTTGGGTAATGGCGATGGAATCAGATGATGAGATTACAAGAACTGAGAAGGAAGAACGGCGACTGCTCGCCATGTTAGCTCTGCTCAGAGGCGAGACTGCCGCTCGGGTCTGTCAACAGTATAGCATCTGCCGCAGCGATCTTTATAAGTTCAGGCAACGCGCGCTCGCTGCCATGCGGGATGCGGTGAAAGATCAGCGGCGTGGGCCACAGCACCCGTCCAACCGCTTACCTGAAGAAAAGGAGCAGCGCATCAAAGTTCTTTCCCAGCGCAGCCCGACCCTGAGTTCTTATCAAGTCAGTGAATCGCTCGCGCCGGACTCGCCAGGTCCCCGCACTGTCCAGCGTGTGCGCAAACGACTTCGACTGCCGCGCCTGAAGAAGCGCAACACTCCTTCATTTAAGGCTCATCGGCTCACTGATGACGAGAAGCAGCTCATTCGGAAAACGGTTGAGTCCAAGCTCTACCTTGGGCCGTACCGCCTTGCATGGGATTTACAGAATCAATATAGACTACGAATCAGCCCTTCCACTGTCAGGCGAATCAAGCGAGCTATTCTCGACGAGAGGCATCTGCGTATTCTGGCGCACCGTGAACACCGATTCTGATTTATCGTGAACACCGATTATTGTTTTTCGTGAACGGTGATTCTGATTTATCGTGAACACTTTTGGCTGCTTGCCATAATCGGTGTTCACACCACCATAATCATTCCCACCCGTTCAACTCCCACCTGACAGACGCTGGATTTCCACTCGGCACTACCCGACTCTGCTCTTCATTCCGATACGAATGAAGGAGAAGAAAGATGCCGACCACGAGGATGTCCATGCGCCAGATCAAAGAAGTTCTACGACTCAAGTTCGCCGCCGGGCTGAGCCATCGCCAGATCGCCGACTGTCTCGGCATCTCGGTCGGTGTTGTCGCCAAGTATGTCACCGCCGCGACCAACGTCGGTCTCACCTACCCGCTACCCGAAGGCATGGACGACCGCGCGCTGTTGCGTGCGTTGCGTGCCGAAGCGTCGCCCATCGCTGCCCCACCGCGTCTGCGCGAACCCGACATGGCGGAAGTTCATACAGAGCTAAAGCGCAAAGGTGTGACGCGCCAACTGTTGTGGGAGGAGTACGCCGCCGCGCATCCCGATTCCAGTTACAGCTATCCGCAGTTCTGCGTGCTGTACCGCGAATGGCGCAAGCACCTCAAGCTCTCAATGCGGCAAGTCCACGTCGCGGGTGAGAAGCTGTTCCTCGACTACTGCGGTCCGACCGTTCCCATCATTGATCAGACAACCGGCGAAGTTCGTGAGGCGCAAGTGTTCGTCGCCCTGATGGGCGCGTCGAACTATACGTTCGCCGAGGCGACATGGACACAGAGTCTCGCCGACTGGACGGGTTCGACCGCTCGCGCCCTTGCCTACTTTAACGGCGTCCCGCGTCTGCTCATTCCTGACAACCTGAAAGCAGCGGTCGCCAAAGCTTGCCGCTATGAGCCGACCTTGACCGCCACCTACGCCGACTTCGCCGCGCACTACGGTTGCGCTGTGTTACCGACTCGTCCCTACAAGCCGAGAGACAAAGCGAAAGTCGAAGTCGGCGTACAGGTCGTCGAGCGATGGATTATCGCGCGTTTGCGACACCACACTTTCTTCTCCTTACTCTCCTTGAACATCGCCGTGCGGGAACTGCTCGGCGACTTGAACAATCGTCCATTCAAGAAGTTGCCTGGTACTCGTCGTTCGCAGTTCGATGCCCTCGACGCACCCTTGCCGGCACCGCTTCCGTCACAACCTTACGAGTACGCCCAGTGGAAGCGGGCGCGAGTCAACATCGACTATCACATCGAAGTCGAGCGTCACTTCTACAGCGTGCCGCACCCACTCGTGCGCCGTGAAGTCGATATCCGGCTCACCGCGCGCACACTTGAAGTCTTTCATGCGGGCAAGCGGGTCGCCGCGCATCCACGCTCGACGCGCAAGGGCGCGCACTCGACCGTGGCAGACCACATGCCGAAAGCTCATCGCGCGCATCTGGAGTGGTCGCCTTCACGCTTCCTCCGATGGGCGGCGGAGATCGGCGACCATACCCGCCGCATCGTCGAACATACCTTCGCCACCAAGCCGCACCCGGAGATGGGCTACCGCAGTTGCTTAGGGTTGCTCTCTTTAGCCAAGCAGTACGGAAGTGCGCGTCTCGAAGCCGCCGCGACACGCGCCGTCGCGCTCGGCGCACCTTCGCGCAAAACCGTCGTCTCGATCCTTGCGCGCGGTCTCGACAGAGAATCTGTGAGTCCCGACGATGCGCCGGAGAACTCACGCCCGGCACTCTCGCATGACAACGTGCGCGGTGCCGATTACTACCGCTAATGCTCGCTTGAACCAAACAACCAGAGAAAGGACTGATGATGCTCACTAATCACACGCTCGATACCCTACGCTCTTTGAAGCTCGTGGGGATGGCTGATGCCTTCACCGAACAACGCGAACAAAGCGCAACGCATGACCTGTCGTTCGATGAACGCTTCGCATTGCTCGTTGACCGCGAAGCCACCTACCGCGAGAACCGAAGACTTACGCGCCTACTCCAACTCGCACGTCTCAAGCAACCGGCTTCAATCGAAGACATCGATTACAAACACAAGCGCGGTCTTGATCGCGCCCAGGTCGCCGGACTCGCCTCCTGCGACTGGATACGCGCCCACCACAACTTACACATCACCGGCGCAACCGGCACGGGAAAGTCGTGGCTCGCCTGTGCTTTCGGCAATCAATCGTGTCGCCACGGGCTATCAGTCAGATATGAACGAATCACGCGCCTGTGCGATGACCTACGCATCGCACGCGGCGACGGCTCTTACGGCAAACGCCTCATCGCGCTCGCCAAGACGGAACTGCTGATCCTCGATGACTTCGGCTTGAAACCGCTCGGACAAAGCGAGCGGCACGATCTGCTCGAAGTCATCGAAGACCGTCACGGCACACGTTCGACGCTTTTGACCAGTCAGCTTCCCATCGCCAGTTGGCACGAATACCTGGGCGACCCGACGGTCGCCGATGCCTTGCTTGACCGGTTGTTGAGCAATGCCAACCGAATCGAACTGAAAGGAGAATCGATGCGGAAAAAGGAGAAGCCCTTGACGAACGTGAACGCTCAGGAGTAGAAACTCACTACCAACGTCTGCACGGCGGGAGCGTGTTCACGCTCACCAGAATCACCGTTCACCATCATCAGAATACGCAGCATCCACCTCCTGCTCCTCCTGTGTGGCGATTCTACCAGCGCAACCATCCGCACTCGCTCTGGCACGGTGACCTCTTCGAGAAGGTCACACTTACCGACGAAGACCGCACGGCTTATCAACTCACGCTGATGGACGATTACTCGCGGGCCTACGTCTATTGCGACTTGCTGAGGGAACCGACACAGAATGACACCATCAGAGCGATGATCGCAGCTATGCGGAGGTACCAAACGATCCCGAAGGGCGTCGTCTTCGACAACGGCTCACAGTTCAAGGGTTATCTCCTCTCCGCCTTCTGCTCTAATCTTGGAATCAGACTCATTCATTCGTCGGTCAGACATCCGCAAACGAACGGGAAGTTGGAAAGGGCTTTCAGAGATGACAGACGGGAATATTACGACCAGTTCGATGAGTGGATATTTGATGAACTGCGTCAGAGCCTCCCGGAATATGTCCGTTACAGGAATGAGGTGCGCGGACACTACGCACTTGATGGGAAACCTTCCGCGACTCGGTTAGCAGAGCAGAATTGGTTTGCGCTCCCTTCAGTTCTCAATAGCTTGGAGGGCTTTGCGCGTCACCCACTCGGCTCAACCAAAGTTGACTTGAGTTGCTGCATTCGGGTGCTCGGCAGGAATGGATATATCCCAAAGCTGCGGTATCGGCAGAGCGTATCTTTGAATGAAACGCTGGATGGTCTGGAGGCGATGACCGAAGACGGGCGGGTTTATCTGTTGCGGAATTACAGAAGGTTGAAACAAGTACCAAGTTGGCATCGGGATGAGCTGCCGTCCCGCTTGAATTTCGAGGAATACGGCGAGGATCATTGTCCGCGAATTGCTGTCGCATAGTGACAATGACCCTACACACAAAAGATATGATTTGACCAATTCATATCTTTACAAACTTGTTGAAATCAGATGCGCGGCGGTTTCTCTCTCCGCCTCGCCTTTCTCTTCTGTGGTAACTCAAGCTCATCATCGATCAGCACGTCGGCGGAAATTCCAAATGCACGAGCATAGTGCAACGTAACAAGCAGTGAGGGAACTCGCCTGCCACGCTCAAAGTCTGAGATATCTTCCCTTCGTAACTCTTCATTAAGCCCCATCCGTCGGATCATCTCATTCTGAGACAGTTCTAATCTTGTTCGAATCTGTAGGAGTTTTTCGGCTAACCGCTTGGGTTGTGGACGTGTGACCCTACCCATCAGGAAGCACCTCCTGTCTGGGTAATGTCAATACGCAACTTGATTATAGTAGTAGCTACTACTAAACTAAGTGTGTCATCCTTCTTCGCCGGGAGCCATCCACTATGGCGCTCCACGACGGCTGACATCACTTTTGCTGACGAAGCTTATCGCACATTGTTTTGCAATTAATTGTCAAAGAAACTGTTTGCAAAAAGATACCAGAGTAAGAGGGTAGTTGCTAGAAAGAGATGTTACAGGAGCGAACTATCTAACATAGGAGAGTTGGTATGGATGATACTAAGATCAGCAGCGAGAAGAAGCTAACTGTGCTCTTGCTCTGGTTGCTTGTCGGCATATTCGGCATCCACCGCTTCTACACCGGCAAATCCCTCTCTGGCACGATTCAGGTTCTCAATCTCTGTCTAATGATCCTGTTGATTCACTATGAGGTTAGACCGCAGCTCTCATTCTCCGCCCTCCTATTTATCGGCTGGTGGGCATTAGATGTGCTGCTCATCATCATGGGTAAGTTCACCGACAAAGAAGGAAGACCCATCATTGATTGGGTATGAGTTGTCTCAATGGATCGGGTAAAGACAATCTCAGCATATGTCCTACTCAGCTCAGAATTGTTGAGTGCCGAAGAGGCTCACCTTTTGAGCCTCCAAATGGAGAAACGTTCCCTGTTAACGGCTTCCGAGATCGTTGCGTTAGACCTGCCCGCAAAGAATCGCGTCGAGGCTCTGCTACAGATTGAATTTCTGGGAGAGAAACAACTACGAGCACTAGCCTGCGACTTCGCCGAGCACACGCTGTATATCTTCGAGGAACATGCCAGAGAAGATCGCCATCCCCATCAGTGTGTGGAAGCCGCGCGGCGATGCCTTGAGGGTGCAAGCATAAGGGGACTGCACGCGGCGATTAATAAAGCCATCCCGGCGGTGTGGCGATTGGAGAAGACAGCATTCGTAGGTGCATTCACTGCGGGAATGGCAGCAACCTTCCTTGACAATCACGACGCTGCCCTTATGGCTCGACTCGTTGCTAACCATACTCAAAGAGCGATTCATTACAGAGAATGGGAAGGTAGAGAAAGCGACTTAGAACTGATGTTTGGAAGAGAGCTAGGAGCGACGTGGCAACTGGCACGCATTGCCGAAATGCTTGGTTGAAGCAAGTCAACATCCAGTTTGAGACTGCTCCTATGGTCTCTGGCCGTGGAGTCTTTAACGCAGTTTTTATTGAGCATCTGAAACACAGGTCATTCGTCTAAGAACAGCCTTGAAAGACTGAATAATGAAGCTCAATCGCAAGAGAACGGTAGTCGAGGATAGGCGAGAGCAAATTACTCAACAACTTAATTGTCTTCGATCTCATCTTGTGAAGAAAAGCCCGTCGTCTTACTCGAACGAAAAAGCCTACAGGCGACAGTTGAAACGCTCTTGTGAACTCATCTCAGACCTAGAGGATGAGTTGTTAATTCTTGATTGTCCGGGCGAGTATGACGAACTGCCTATTGCGGTCGTGGCAGATGAGTTGGGACTCAAGTACGAACAGGTCAGAAGTTTGATTAAACTCGGAGAGATCGCCGCCACCGGCAGAACGGCACATGAGCGAATCAACCGCAGCGAACTTGAGCGAATCGCCACTATTGGCGTCCCAGAATTATTACGCCTCGGCCAGCAGGAGTGCACCGAAATCTTTGAGCAATCTATCCCACACCTACAAAGCGGAGATTTAGAGAGTGCGAAGCGAGCATATCAACGACTGGAAGCGCGCCAGTCGTGGCGGGGGCCATACGCGCCGGTTTTTCTAGTCGGTCTCGAATTAGCGAACGGAGAGGTTGACGGCGCACTATCGAGCATGACGCTTATCCTCGAATACGAAGACCCTCTACGAAGGATTGTGATAATGGCTTACCTCGGGCGGCTGCTTCGGGGGCTGAGGCTGAACGAGAGCAGCGCTCAAGAGATCTGCGAGCAACTTATCGTGCTCACTGAGAATGCCACCACTAAGCCCGGCCAATCTAAAAACCATCAATCGAAACGACCGAAAAGGCGGGAGACGAACAAGCTACAACAGTAGGCGCGCTATCTTACGACTTCGGTAATGAATGAACTGCGAAAGTATAAGCTCCGCTATAAGTATCTAACCTCACATGCCCTCCTCAAGTATTAGAACAAGAGTGGTTTTGTGCTCCAATTTGTGCTCCACCTTCTTTAAAACGAACCCAGGAGATTCTACTTATATACAGATTAGAGGTATTAAATATCCAATTTGCTGGGGAAATAGAGTGGCTCTCTACCTGAAAAGAATCTTCGCATTGATAAATATACTACCGTAGATGTATTTTCTTCGCTGCTCCCTTGTGGGTAGGGTCGGCTTCTAGCTCGGCTCGCTTGGCTGCTGAATCTGCTAAAAACGCTCTGTAAGCCTCTGGCTGCTCCTTTTCGGTTTGCCCTGCCCTCGCCCTTAAAAAATCAAAATAAGCGGCTCTGCGGGCTTCCTCGTCGCGCTGGCGTGCCTCTGCCGCTTCCTTCTTGGCTTTGGCTCTCCTGACTTCTTCCTCTTTCGCTAGTGTCTCGTTGATGGCGTCGGGTAGTTGATGGCTTTCTTTGATGGCGACAATCAACCACGCGGCAAGGTCTTTGATCTTGTTTAGATTCCGATAAGGTAAAGCGCGTAGCTGAAGCTCGACCGATTTACGATAGTCGCGGACAAGTTCTCGCGCTGTCGGCTCGGCGATGTGAAAGTTAATCAGCTTAGACACAAGCGGCTCGTCCTCTGGCGCGGCGTGGGCACTCTGCGCCGGTAGTGGCTCGGCGGGCGTGGGCACTGCTGGCAACGCTAGTTGCTCTGGCTGCTTTCGCTTCTTGCCTAGCGTTCTGCTCGGCTCGCTGAATGCTCTAAATTCTGCCTTCGCTTTGCGTCCGGGTGTATAGAGCATTTCCCAATCCGCGCGCCCTTCGTCGTCAATCGTCTCTCTAAACTCTACGGCAGAGATATAGCCTGACTTCTTGTGCGGCGTGTGAACCTTGTACATCTGCTTTTTGACATGATCGTAATCGAAATAGCGCGTCTGCGGGGCGCGGGTGCAGTAGTAGGAATAAAGCATCTTGGCGCGTGGACGCTCGTTGGCGAGTGCACCGAAAATTTGAAAACTTAGTAGCTCATAGAATCGTTGCGCTCCGGGCGAAAGCTCGCGCAAATAATCGTAGTCAAGGGGGCGCGTCTGCGCGGTGTTTAGAATCTCTCGGTAAATCTCGTTAAGAAGTAAATAAACCGCGTCGGCTTTTCTTCCATTCGGTAGTGCCTCGCCAGTGAAAATCAAACTGTAGCGCGTAAAGTCTGCCTCTCTGGTAATCTCCGCTCCATCCTTCCGCTTGTAAGTGATTTTCGCGGTGATGAATGTACGCGCGTTTTGGCGAAAGGCTTTTTTGATCTCTATGGGGTTGCTGCCTAACTCTTTCGCAATGGCTCTCAAACTATCTAGTTTAATCAGCGCGGGAAGCGGTCGCCCTATCTCATCAAACTTTCGATTGATGGCGAGAGTATCAACCTTGTAGGCGAGTGCGCCGGGTTGACCGTACTCGCTGTTATACGAGACTTTCCATTTTGTCTTTAGTTCGCCGTCATCATTGGTTTCCCGTATTTCGATGTTGACCTGACTGCGTTGCGTCAGTTGATGAACCGGAAAACGAGACAATGCCGATTCGATTCGGATGGCATTGGGTGGTAGAAGTTCCTCGTGCTTTGGTTCTCGGCTCATTTAGTTTTTCTCAAAAACAACAACACATTTCGCCCTGTTGTTGTTGTCTAAATAAAGTCTAATACTGTCTATAAAAATCGTGTGTCCGATAACACTATCAACTTCAACAGTTAGGGGAAGTTTTCGTCTTAAATCGTCTCCCCAATCTATGCGGTTCGTCTCCCCAATCTATGCGGTTCGTCTCCCCAATCTATGCGGCTTTATCATGCCTAATTTCTTCCGAAGTTCCTCTAAGGCTTCCCGCGCTGGTCTGCCTTCCCCACGCTCGAAACTCTCCATGCCTTTACGGATGCCTCTACTGCTTCGGCTCGCTCATGGTGTGAAGAGTCCTTGTTAGAGTCATTAGGCTTAGCTCTTTCACTCATTGGTTCTCCTAGCGGTGCTGCCCGTGCTTATGAATACTTATTAACTTCTATTAAGTAGAAGGATCAAATCATTTGGCGATGTCGAGTAATGAAGTATTGCAACATTTCATCAGGGCTTTTTTCGCTCAACTCTTTTTGAAGTGTATAGATCGCCTCTCTGATGACCATAGAACGATTAGCCTTCGGGTTTCCCGCGCGCTTCAAAGCGTCCGTGATTTCATCAATCCAGTTGGCTTCCGGTGTGTAGAGACTTGCCGGAACAATTCTATATCCCTTCTTCTCATGCTCATTGCTCATCAGTCGCTTGGGGTTCGGACGCGGCGCGGTCTGTTGGGCTTTCTCCAAAAGACGATTTTTCTTACTTTGTGCCATAGCTCAAGAGTTCCTTTGTTAGTGCTTCATAGGCAATCGCACCTTTCCCTTTGGCGTCGAAAGAA
>MWWH01000011.1_pt1 | contig 37805 bp, 38 predicted proteins | sample 1047231 | NCBI WGS metagenome assembly MWWH01 (sample SAMN06349967, study PRJNA376086) | soil metagenome | isolation source: MG3-2 sample Antarctic (ecotone) soil | place: Antarctica | collected 2015-01-13 | reverse complement strand
GTTTCAGCACCTTGACGGCGTCACCGATGATGATGCGATTGATGAATTTGTTAATGCGTATGGGGCAGGCCATACGCATTAATGTAGCGTCATTAGTGGACTCTGATAAGGAGGGAAATTCAGCCAGTCCGGTTCAACCTTTCCCGCCTCGATTCTCCGGCACTGCGGGATACAGCTTCGCTCATATCATCCGCTTACTAGCACTGATGATAGGGGTAGGAACTGAATCAGTTTTCCAGCATCCCTCTTAAACGGTTGCCAGTGCCGCCATAATCTCATCGGCAAGCTTATTGGACATCTGCGGGTTGATCTTTGGGTCGCCCCACGGCTCTGTTTTCAGTGCCTTATACCGCTTCTGTTCAGTGACAGATACCCGGATGGAAGTCATGTTTTCGCCGTCCTTAATGAACGTGATTTGTATCCGCGACCCTGTTTGACGATACCCTCCGGTGACGCTCAGGCCGGTGAGAATTTGGCCGGTTTCCTTGCCAGCGCTTTCAATAGTCTGTCCATTTCGTTTTAGAAAATCAAGCGCCCGCTCATATAGTTGTCCAGATGGCTGATTGATCTTGATAGTCACACTGCCTGATGAATCTTGCGTCTTTGACTGCACTAAATGTTCTCTCTGTTGCCCAAGCGGAGGCGTTAGCTTTGTTGAAGGCTGCGTAGCGGACTCATGGGCTTGCTTGGAGAGGGTAGGTGTTTGCGTCGCCTGTACTTCTGAATGTGCTGGCGCGGTAATAGAAAAGTCCCACACCGGGCCGAGCAGCACTCCTTCCCCTTGCCGGGAGCTCATCTCTTTGAGAGATACCTTTTGTGTTTTTGAGACGGGTCGTAGTACCAACCCATATTCGCCTAGCGACAGCGGCTGCTGCGGTTCAACTTCAAGATGTCCCCGCCCCAGCTTGTTTGTGCGGATCGGGATGATCTCTTCGATAAAGTTAAGTTCTGTTCGCCCATTTGACTGGAAGTTCTTGAGCTTGGTTTTTTGTGCGCTCACAAGCCGCCAGTTATTTTTAGTGGGGTTGACTTTCACAAGCGCAGGCTCAAACTCATCTGGATTAGCTCCCGTGACATCGCCAAAGGTGATTTCAAATTTTGGTGTACTGGTCGAGATAAGATTTGGCGATTGATTTCCGTCAAGGGCATAGACGAATGTGTAGGTGGGGTCGCTTCCAAATACCTTTGGAAGACTCATAATCGCCATTCCCGCCATGCCGATAATGGGTATTGAGGCCATCCCTGCGGATGAGAGAATTGCACCTGAGGCAGCTTTGACAATCACATCGCTCGCAACGTTTTGGATGGTAGCGTCAGCGAGAATAGAAGGTATATTGTCACCCTTGGCTTTGGTTTGAATGACCGTCGGAAATGCTGCTGATAACGGAGTCTTAGATTTGTCAATAAAGAGCACATACGGCTGGGCGGCTTGCTCTCTCCTGCCGGTGGTAGAAAGCAAAGGTGATTCGCTTACAGTTGATCTCTCAGGAGTAGCAGAAGGAGTTTGATGCCGCGCTGCGGCTGCTTGCATGACCTCAATAATCTTTTGGCTGAGGCCTGCCTCTTTCAACTTAAAGAGCGCATCAAGCGACACGTCGAATTGAGTTTCATTGCTTTGGATAGCATTTATAATGACGCTCTCGCCGAAGCCAGCTTTGACCATGCGATTAATATCAGCATTCGTCAGAGGTTTCTTGTCTTGCTTCGCATCCTGGATCAGAGCGGCTTTCGTCGACTGACATAGCGGTGTCAGGGCAAGGGTAAAAATACAGGCCACTGAGAGAAGCAAAAGGGCTAAGAATCGGGTGGATAGAGTACTGGTACTCATGGAAGTCTCCTTAACTTTGCGTGGCGGGTGATGGTGAATACCCGGACGAAATTGTGCGTCCGGGCGAAGAATTCAACGGCGGGCATTCTATGTGTATTTGTAGATAGAAGCAAGGCCAAAGTCCCATCAGGAGGTACTGCCTGATGGGACGCTTACCCCGTCAAAAACCAACGCACCTCGGCGTCAAGCTTCTTACAATCCGCCAAAGACTTGGTTATAGCCAGACGCAAATGTGCAAGGCTTTGGAGCTTGGGATCAATTACTCAGCCATTTCCAACTATGAGTTAGGAACTAGAGAACCATCGTTGCCAATGTTGTTGAGGTATGCGCGTTTGGCAAGAATACCAATGGAAATGTTGATTGATGATGATTGGGATATGCCAGAGGATTTGCCGCCGAGAGGAGAATATGAGTGGGTATTACGTCGGAAGCGAGCGAAAAAAGTTTAGAGTGCTATTCTCAGACTGTTACTAACATATAGTTTCCTCATCACTTTGTCCCCTTTCAGAACTGATTTACTACACCATTAATGGTAAATTCAAATCAAAGTAAGCCCAAAGTAGTCAAGCGTATGGTCATAGCTTGTTCACTTACTTTAAATACGTCTGCTAAGTAACTGACATGGTAATCGAGTAATGAATTTACACCCAATTCTGAAACTTTCTGGCGTATAAATTTTGAGGGCATCAGCAAACTAGCAGCGAATTGGTTGGCTTCAATCTCTTTTATATCTGTACCATCTGATGCTTTGGGTCCTCTCTGGCTTATATAGTGTCCTCTATCTACGTGAACATGTTCTCCTGCTTCAAATTGATGTTTAAGATAATAGTGACCGATTTCGTGAGCAATCGTAAATCGTTGTCGGTTTGGATGATTTTCTTCATGCGTTATTACGTGCGCGCTTTGACCATCTGAAATAAGCAGCCCAGAAACATCATCACCTAAATTTGCGGACGTAATGGTTAGATTAAGGGACTTAGCAATTATTTTTACGTTTATCGGAAGGGAATTTATACTTAATCGATCAATAAGTTTTTCTGCCTGTGTGCGGGCATATTTTATAGTCATGTTTTATCCTTCCCAATGTTAGCGTTAATCTTAGACATTATTTTGTTGAATTCGCCGCTGGGAAGAGAAAGTTTTTTATTTAATTCATTTTTAAGTTCATTAGTTGATGATTTTTGTTTTGTTATCTGACTTGCTGTCTCTGATGGAAGTAACTCAACAATATTAACTCCCAATGCTTTAGATAGTTGAACCAAGGTATGACTCAGAACTCTTTGTTTTCCCGCTTCGATATTGGCAATTGAAGCCCGAGTAACTTTAGGATCAAGCTGCTGTCCTAAATACTCTTGCGACATTCCATTTTCATTTCGTTTGGCTTGAACAATCCGCCCCACTTCCAAATAAAAAGGCTCAATGTCTTTCATAGATAATAATTTATAAGTATTCCCGGGGCATGTCAAGTAATACTTTCGACAGCATTGCTGACGTAAAAAAGAGTTTGAAATTAATGCTTGACGAGGTATTACTTCTTTGCAATGATGCTGATGGTTTAAATATTAACCTTATGGAGAAAGTTATGGAAAACGAAAATAAATCTGGAAAGGTAAAAACAGTTACTATCATTGTAAATGGTACGCCGCATAAATGGGAAAAAGGTGACATGATTGCTTATGCAGAAGTAGTTACGCTCGACGTGCCGGATTATCCAAATCGTCCAGAAATCACCTACTCGGTGAAGTACAAAAAGGGCGATAATAGTAAACCCGAAGGTATTCTCTCTCCGGGAGCTTCTGTGAAAGTAAAAGACGGGATGGTGTTCAGTGTTTCAAAAACTGGTCAATCATAATGACGATATACAGCGTTTAGTCGAGAAAGGATATGCTGTCGGATTTGACAGTAATTACCTGATCGTCCGTGACATTCCGTATTTGGATGAGCAGAGACAATCGCAACTCGGCGCGATCGTCGCAAAGCTAGTGTTTGTCGATAACGACCATGTTACGCAGGACGACCACCAAATTTATTTCGCCGGTGGCGTCCCGCACGACATAGACGGAACCCCCATTGCTAACCTCGCTGGCGGACCAACGCAAATTCCACTAAGCGAAGCTGCAAGCGATGTGGTGGTGCAACGCTCATTTTCAAACAAGCCTACAGCCACAGGAAAGTTTGAAGACTTTTTTGAAAAGATCGAGAGTTATGTCGGTATAATATCAGGGCCAGCAATAGAGCTACATAATGCCAACCCCTACACTTTTCGCACCATAGAAACTGTCCCTGATTCGATATTCAAACTCCACGATACTCTGACAAGCAGAGCGGAAATCGCCGATTTATCTGCGAAATTTTCGAACGACATAGTAGCCATTATCGGTTTGGGTGGCACTGGCGCATACGTTCTAGACTTACTGGTAAAAACACCGGTACGAGAAATTCGAGCATTCGACCCAGACGCCTTTCATGTTCACAATGCGTTTCGCTCGCCAGGTAAAGTTGAACAAAGTGAATTTAATAAAACAAAAGCCGAAGTTTACCATTATCGCTATGACGACTTTCGCCACGGGCTGGTAATCCAACCAAAATTTATTGACGCTTCCTGCGAAGCAGATTTCGCAGGCATTACTTTTGCATTCGTGTGCGTTGATAAAGGGTCTTCGCGGGCGGGAATTTTCGATCTGCTAATTGCAAAAGGTATTCCTTTCATTGATGTCGGAATGGGTTTAAAGCGCAAGGATGACTCATTGAACGGAATGCTGCGAACGACTTACTATTCCGCTGAGAATGGTCAACAAGTCTGTGACTTAGGGTTAGCTGAAACAATGGATGATCCAGACGACATATATAGAGCCAATATTCAGATCGGCGAACTTAATGCACTGAATGCTTGTTTAGCAGTAATTAAATTTAAGCAGCTGCGCGGTTTTTATTTTGAGGAGAATTGTAATTATAACCTTCTGTTCGAGATCGGAGATTGCAAAATCGTCGGAGAAGCGGAACTAGAATGAGGCTTGAAGTAGAGCGCGTCCATTATATGCCTACAGATTTGGAACTGGGAATCCTCTATGTTTCGGATGAGTTTGATATTGCTATCCATCTATGTGCGTGTGGTTGCGGCTCTAAAATTAAGACTCCTTTAGGACCGACCGAGTGGAGTATACGAGAAACACCTAACGGACCGAGCTTGCACCCTTCAGTTGGTAATTGGCAGCAACCGTGTAAGTCACATTACTGGATTGATTGCGGCGAAATTAAATGGGCGCAACAGTGGACTGATGAAGAAATTATCGAGGGACGACAACGAGAGGAAGAACGACGACGCGATTACTATGAAGATCTCGAACGCCCGCGCGGTGGAAAACTACGACGTTTCTGGAATCGGGTAAAGGGTCTATTCACTCATATAAAATAATAAGTGCCAATTTCATTAGGCTCTTGGAAAGGAAAATCTTATGGCAGGAATTAAAAAAATTCGCCCACTCAGACCCCTGAAACCGCTTAAGCCGCTGGACCGAATGCAGAACATGAAAACCTTGCGGCCTTTAGGAAAAACTAAGTGGGTGAAGGCACATTGGCGTTGGAATTATGACACCTATCAGTGGGAGTGGGTACTTGGTCATTGGAGTAAATAATTTGGTCTAGATACAAACTCGAATTCGGTGTTGAAAGTTCGTTCTCTCGAAAGTAATCAACAAGTTGGCTTAACAATACGGAAAGAGCTCGAGGTACGTCACTGCGAGGGCTACCACACGTAACTTTTTGACGCTCGACAACGATCTGAAATGGATAATTTAGCTTAACTAAGACAGTTTGATACGCAACGGTAAAGTTCGAGGTAATAGTTTTGACCATCTCCCTTCGTTCACCAAAGATCCCCGATTGATAGCTTAGATAAGCGTTATTTACCAGTTCGAGAAAACTCTTTACCTTTTGTAACGTGACATCCTCTTGATCAAGCTTAATAAGATTTTCTTTAACACTCTGCTCCTCAAGGAGCAGGCTGTTTTTCTTTTCAATGTACGCCGCTTGATCGAACACACCATTGAGAAACGCATCTGTCAATTTTGAAAGCCGTTCTTTGATTTGTTCGTGCTGCAATTGGAGATTCTTCTGCTGCGCTTCTTTGAAATCGCTCGTTAGGCCATCCATCTGGTTGATTTCCGATTGCAAGTATCCGTCTTCCACCTCATTAAATTGAAGCTGCTTGAGGGTGGTCGTAAACGCACGTTCGATATGTTCTTCGCGAAGGCTTTTCTGCGCGCATCCTTTCGCATGGCAGCGATAGTAAATATGGCCTTTTTGAGTCTCGCCGATCAGGGTTGAGTCACTGAAGCTACAGCGCACGTGTTTGCGAAATAGAAACTCATGCCGGTGATGCTTTTCAACATTCTTACCGGAGAGCATCAATTGCACGTGATCAAAGATCGCTTTGGTAATCAGCGGCTCGTGCCGACCGACGAACATCTCGCCCGTTGTCTTGAGACGAATCAATCCCATGTAGAATGGATTATGCAGCATGGTCGCAAGACCATTTCTCGTCACCTGCTTGCCTCGCTTATTGCGTAACCCGCGCCGGTACATTTCATCAACCAATGCATTGAGTCCCCAGAGACCAGAGGCATACAGTTCAAATGCTTCAGCGACAAGCGGTGCATTCACAGGATCAGGAGTTTTCGGCAATCCTTTCCCCTGATCAAGATATCCGATACGCGCCGGCATCGGATACAGCCCTTGCTTGATGCGTCCGTAAAAGCCTTTCTTTGTCTCTTCGCGTAAATTCCTGATGTAGTCTGCGGCAACGACCGCCTGAATGTCAGCCGAAAGGCGGCCGCCGCGCGAATGCAGATCAAGACTTTCGTTAACGAAACGAACCTCCACGCCGGAATCAATTATCTCACCGAGATCAGCCCAGTCTTTGAGATTCCGCGCGCTCCGGTCAATTTTGTGAATGATGATGCCATCAGCCTTAGCATCTTTGATCTGTTTGAGCATTTGAGCAAAGATCGGGCGTCCCCGTTTGGCTGCGGTCTCTTGCTCTTCAAATTCCTTCACGATAGTTAAGCTTGCGCGCTCGGCATAGAGCCGGATGGCTTCTCGCTGCTCTACAAGTGAAGTGCCGGTCTGTCCCTGCCTGACAGTTGAGACACGAATATAGGAGAAATACCGCTTATCCATAAGCGAAAAAAGTTAATGAGTAAGGGAAGAGAAAAGGCTGGAATACAGGAATGAAGAAATCGGATGTGCTATCAATCTATCATAGCGTATCGGCCCCTTTGGAAGCTGTCAATTGTTCCTGTTTTTCACGCTCAAGGCGCTCAAAGATGCGGCGGATTACCGATAAATACCGCCTGAGGAAGTAGGCTGCTTCTTGCTGCTGTTCTGGCGTGAGATCAGGATACACCTCTTCAATAGTGACCTTGGGCCGGGTTGTCGTCTTTCGGAATTCCATATATGTGGTTCGATTTATTTTGGATCAATTGCTTGGAGTGAATTTGTCGCTTGCCAAGACTGCACTGCGATCTCGCTTTCGGGCTGCTTCCTGCTCAAACAGATAGCCAACAGCTATTGCGTCAAACATCGGCGCATAGTAGTGCCGCTGCCAGAGTGTCACATTTGAAACATACCGGGAGAGTTCCGGGTAGAGATGAGCCAGCCTGATAGTGGTTCTTCTTCTGGTTGGCCTCTCATACGGGCAGAGACATGCGCGAGCGGTGATCGCCTCGCGTTCATGGAGCAATAGCTTGCGTTGTTCTCCGGTAGCTTTGATTTGACCGGTCATCTGTACCAGTCTTGAGTTGAGGCACTGAAGCGGACGCAGTTGCTTGAGTACAAGACTCTGCGGCCCGTATTTATGGATCACGTCTTCAACGCGGCGGGCTGCTTCTCTGGCAAGGCTATGAGGAGTATTTCCCTGACGAAACCTGCCGAGGTCTTTCGTGCCGTAGTACAGCAGATCCATATCCTCAAAGACGGCGATGCCGATTTCGCGCGTGCCCGGACAGATGGCTAGAATTCTATTTTCGCTGATACGTTTTGATTTGGTTTGCATAGACGTTGGTGAGGTAAAAGAAGAGGGCAATGCGAGACTTTTTAATGCTCGCCTGCGGAATGCTTTTGGCTTCGGCAAACGCTTTGAGCACCACGACGAGCGAATATCTTTGACAAACATTTAAGTACAGCGTCAGGTGCTCCCGGTCATTAAAGGTCTCTGCGATATGAGCGGCCAGGTATTCTCGCCTGTTTGGATTGGTCTTTATCGCCATCGCACAATGTTTTTAATTACTGTTTTTAAAAGACTGTTTTCAGCATCGGCGTAGGAGTGAATATGACTGAAAGATAAGAAGGAAGTTGCTTGTGGATAACTGAGAGGATTACGAGAACTGGCCGCTCAGAGTGGCGAGAGAGCGTCACTCATGAGACGAATTTCTGCCGGTCGCCTTACGCGCACTGAAGGATTTCCATTTCGAGATGTGGATAACTATCCCCCTGCCGGTTCGCTGAGCTGAGACGTAGCCGGCGCGGCGCAGGACGGCGAGCCACGCGCGCACCGTCCGTGATGGAAGATGCATATCGCGGCCGATGGTTTCATACTTGCGATGAAGCACCCCGCTGCGCCGCTCGGCATGAATGATGCAGTAGAGCAGAAGCCAAACCGCTCCACGCATCGCGTGATAGTGTTTCGCCGCATCATCAACGACAAGACCACGCCAGACGGCCGCCCACCACATCTTTTGTGAGGCGACACCACGTTCATCAGACTGATCCATAGCCTTAGAGGTACGCTAATTTTTTGGCGAGACTGGTGACATGTTGCCTGACTTTGCCGCGGTTCGCTTCAGACGCGTTCGGCATGGTTAGCAATTCAGCGAAGGCGCAGTATTCCGACAATCCAGTGCTTTGAGCCGTGTGATTGCCGTAGCGTTTCTGGAGAGGGGCACTAAGGCTGATGCGCTGCCAAACTTCATCTTCTAACCCATCGAACAATTCTTTAAAGAGCAGCCGCAGCGGGACGCCGTAGATGATTTCGAGTTTGAGCGCATTATCAAGGGAAGGAAACCTGCTTCCTAACTCGTAGCGGGAAATCTGATCAATGCTTTGATGGTTGAGCAGGTACGCGATCTGCTTTTGCTCTAAGCCGCGTCGCTTGCGAGCCAGCCACAGGCGATTGGTGAGAGTTTTTTGCTCCCGGTGTTTGTGTTTGGGCATTTGGTTTCTGAAGAATTAATTGTAAGTAACATTAAGATACCTCAACTCTATCAAGAGAAATTAAAGGCCAGTAGGAGGGGAAAATAGCCGATTGTGCCGGTGTGCCTGGAAGTAAGAGAGGTGTGCCTCAAAGTAATTTTTAGTGTGCTTCAAAGTAAGAAACGGTGTGCCTCAAAGTAATTTTTAGTGTGCTTCAAAGTAAGAGATGGTGTGCTTCAAAGTAAGGATTTGTAGGGTAAGTGTAATAGTCACATAATTTCCCCATGCTCTGACTTTATCAGACCCTCTCTGACAAACTCAGACAACAGCAGACGGAAAATGTTGTTGCCTCTATCTATCTTTTATGAAATTATCACTGCACTTTAAGAGGAACTGACAAGGTGAAAATGCGGCGCGCAGACTCTCCCACCACCCAGCACCAACAGTCGCTCGGTGCCCAGCAGCTCACGCTGCTCGAGCGCGATACGCAGACCGTCATCAGTGACTTCGTGAAGGTTGAAAAAAACCTCGCGAGCCTCGGCTTTTTTACCCCATCAAGCAAGCGCCTCAAAACGCCGCAGGCCAAGACGATTCATTTCACGCGCTATATTGAAGGCAAGCGAGTCGAAGCAAAAGTTACCATCGAGCCGTCTGTTTCCTTCGGCCTGCCGGTCACTGCCGATCAGGACAAACTCATCGCTTTCCTAAAAATCGTCGAAGCCGTTAAGCAAGAGGCCGGTACGGTCAGTAACCCAATCGGATTCACGTCCGCAGAGATCACGCACCTGCTCGGCAAAACAAAAGGCGGTCGCTACTACGAGGACATCTCCGAATGGCTCGACGTGATGGTCACCACCACAGTGATCTCCGAAGGGGCAGTGTATTTCGCTGGGAAGCGAAAGTTTGCCAAAGACCGGTTCCATGTCTTTGCGCGGGCTATCTCCTTTGGCGACGAACTACCCGATGGCACTGTTGCTGATCGCAACTACGTCTGGCTTTCCGAATGGCAGCTTGAAAACATCAATAACAATCATCTCCTGCCAGTTGATTTTGAAACGTACAAGCAGCTGAAGAACCACATCGCCAAAGCGCTCGTGCCGACGCTTCAAATCTGGTTATATGCGAGCCGGGAAGAAGGAGTGTTTGAGAAGCGCTATGATGAATTCTGCCAGTTCCTCAACATCAAGCGGTATCACTATCTCTCTCAGATAAACCAGAAGCTCTCGCCAGCGCTTGATGAACTCGTCGCGCACGGGTATCTCTCCAGTTGGAAGATTAAACCAACCTCCGACCACGCTGGCTACAAACTCGTCCTCCATCACGGTGAGAAGTTCTACGAAGACCGCCGCCGGCGTATCAGCGGTAGCAGTGGTGGACGCGCCGCTCCACAAACCCAAGCCGAGATGATGCCTACTACTGTTGCCGCATCAGCGGCACCAGAGCAGAGAAGTCAGTTACCTAAAGAGAGTCCAGCCTTACCGCTTAACGCAGGAGAATATGAACTGGCAACTCGGCTCACGCTTGAGTTCCAGATTGCCACCATCCGCGCGCAGCAGCTTGTAGCAGCCAAGCCGGAGAGCGTGCATGATCAACTCGCCGCGTGGAGCTATCGCAGCGTGACCACAAAGAACAAAGCAGGCTGGATGATTGATGCCATCGAAAAGGATTACCCACTGCCAGAGGCATACCTTGCAGAGCGGCAAAGGGACGCTGAACGAAAGCGGCTCGTTGAGGCGCACCAGCGGATCGCGGGTTGCTCGCTGTGCGCGACGACCAATGGGTTCATCTTTTTTTCGATACAGCGAGATGGCCGCTCATATTCGACATCCCGCAAATGCACGCATGATGCTGAACGTGAGGCCAAGATCGCCGATAGAATTGAACGGCAAAATGCATGACGGTGAGTTACTGAAAGTCATCTCGTGATGAAGGCAGCAGGTGGAATTGCCTCAAGTGCCATCGCAAGGTAACTCACCAAGCGTATCGCCCGTCTAACCAACTCAGAGGCCGGTGAAGGGAAGGAACGTATCAGTCGCTTTACTCCCTCACCTCGCTAAAACAATTGTTCAATTAACTCGGATTGCCATAAGCTCTTACGCTCTTCACATCTCGCCGCAAGGATGGCTTCTCTCATGTCATGGTTAAAACGACTTTTTAAGGGTCAGGGGGATTCAAAACGCGCGCCTCAGAATCAGACTCCATCACAACCTCAGTCCGACCCAGCCTTTGAAGAATACAAAGCCCAACTGATAGAGCTTAATAGGCAGGCAGCATTCGAGCGTTTAACCGTTCCCTACAGGAGCATCTTCGCCCTGCTTGATGAGCGGTACATTGTTGAGGCTCTCAACCAAGACAAATTAGAGCAACTTCTAGCCACCCCCGACATGGAGTTTGATAAAGACACAGACTACATGAGAATTGTGCCCCCACCAGAAGCAACCCTCGCTGATATGGAACGCTTTTGGAATAGCCTACGCGCAATTCAAAAGCCGATAGCCTTTGATCTCGTCTCGAATCCTGAGGAAATGTATTTTCGGCTCGTCTGCCCAGAGGGAGGCGGTGCATTAATAGAACAACAACTCCTGATTCATTTCCCGACCGCAACCTGTATCGTAGAAGATCATGAGTGGTCCGAGCCGGATACCCTCTGTATCACATTCATTCCCGAAGATGGCACCCAGTTTCTTGACAGCTCAAGTGTCGCCCGAGATATGTACGCGCAGTTATTTCCCCTGCTCGATGACCCCGATATTTCTGAAGAACTAACAATCCAAGTGATTTGCCATCCCATCCCTGACAAGGCTATTACCATCCTCTGTGATCTGCTTGATTGGAAGGAGCCTGGAATTCCCATTCGGGCGATGCGGCAAGGATGGGAAGCATTGAGACCATGGATCTTTGAGTTGTATTGGAATATTCTCACCGACCAATCACTTCAATCGCGAAACTTAGACCGCGTAGATATTGAAAGATGGTTTGGCCCCCGGCACGAGCGACTACCCAAGTGGCCACGACACATCTTCGGGGATTTACTCACCGAGCAAGACAACAAATATCCATATCTGTCGCATAGTACGCTCGCCATCATGGCTAACCACATTTATGAGAAAGACAAGAGTTCATCTCCGTTAGCCGATAATATTGCCTCAGAACTGGAGAAGGCTGCGCGTCTGGCCAAACAATCTGTTGAAATGAAAAACCGTTTGGAAAAAAAGCAGCCTGCCTGGGTGACCTGTATTAATGTTTTTTCTAACCAGCAGCGTGTCATTGATCAGATTCACCAGCGTTACTTACAACGGTTTGAAGCCGCAGGCCAGCGCTGGCAGAAAGAAGTGGATAAGTTTGAGCGTGATCGCACAGAGCGCCCCATTAATAACTGGAATCTTGTCTCTACAGAAGAGCTAGCCAGCCTCGCCCACTTTCCAACCAAAGGCGTCAGCAGTCCCCGCTTAGAGACAGCAGATCGAAAAACCAGCCTTCCACCAGAAAACTTTATTATTGATTGAGTAAGTGATGAATACTGCAGCAGAGGCCGCGATCATCGGCCAGGCAGAGATTAGACGCGGCGTGATCAAAACTATTGGCATCCCCAATAGCGTCCGTGACCGGCATCTTTATATTGTCGGCAAATCTGGGACGGGCAAATCCACACTCATCACCAACGCCGTGATTGCTAATATCAACTCCGGCGAAGGCGTCTGTGTGATTGATCCGCATGGGGATTTAGTTGCCACGGGTGAGAATCCCCTCCTTAATTACATCCCTGAAAATCGCATCTCCGACACCGTCTATTTCAATGCCGCCGATAAAGAGTATCCCCTGGCGCTTAACATGCTCTCGGCCACTCAGGACGATGAACTCTCGCTCCTGGCTGATAATCTGCTCATCACCTTTCGGAAATTATCTGATGGCTGGGGGCCGCGTATGGATGACATCCTGCGCGCCACGCTCCAGACCCTCATGCACGTTCCCGGCACTACCTTTTTAGACATCAAGCGGCTCCTACATAACCCTGACTTCAGGCGCTCAATCGTGCGGCAGGTTTCTCACCCAATGCTGCAAGAGTTTTGGGAAGAAGATTTTCCGCGCTATCCGAAAGATGCGCCCACTCCAATCATCGCTCGCGTCAATAAGTTTTTGTTTTTGCCGCAGCTCTACGCCATGCTGTCGTCTGCCGAATCAAAGCTTGATTTTCATGACATTATTGAAAATAAGAAAATCCTGCTCGTGAATTTAGCGTCAGGCAGCATCGGTGAAGATAACGCGCAATTGATTGGTTCGATGATCGTCACACAGCTTCAAATGGCGATTATGCGCAGGGCCAGTGTCCCGCCTGAGCGCCGGCACCCCTATTATCTGTACGTCGATGAATTCCAAAACTTCACCACTGCAGCCTTTGAAAAGATTTTGAGTGAGGCGCGAAAATACAAGCTCTGTTTGACACTGGCACATCAATTCATCTCGCAGCTTCCAGATACTCAGCGCGATGCTATTTTCGGCAACGTCGGCACGATGATCATGTTCACCTGCGGCGATAAGGATGCGGGTGCCTTGCGTTATCAGCTTGGCCGATTCGAGGTACAGGATTTAGTGAATCTCAGAAAGTACGAGGCACTCTGTCGCCCTGAATCAGCCCAGGACACATTCTTGTTCAAGACCATTCCCCCACCACCGAAACCGCTAGGTTTTGCTCAAGCTATTATCGAATATACCCGCGCTCACTACGGCGTCCATGGAAAACCCCTCGCCGAGGTTCCACCGAAAGTTGCAGCCATGTCTGCTTTAGAACCAGCACAGGAGAATGCAGCAGAAACAACAACCGTCCCTACTCCAATGAGTCTGCGGCCAGTGCAAACGAAACAACCGGCACAGCAGCGGATGTTTGCCACTGCTTCCCGCGAAGAAAAGGTTTTACTCTTTCTGGAAACGTGCGGGTATCTCTCGACCCAGCAACTCAAAGAACTCTGCTTTGCTGAGTACACAACAGAAGGCTCAAAAAAGAAGGGTGCCTCTCTCCTCCTTAATAAACTCGAAGGCGAATCACAAATCTCATCGCTCCTTTTTGCAGGAGAGAAACTCTGGTATCTCGGCAAGAAACCAAACGCGCGCCAGCACGATCTGTTAGTGCGAGATGTTTTCGTGGAGATCGTCAAGGCAGAATTTAAAATCTTAGAAGTGAAGCTTTTTAATTCGCTGATCGGGTCGGAATTGCAAAACCCGGATTTGTCTGTTGTCTTTGTGTCAGAAGATGACACGGCAATCCCAACATTTTGGGAATTCGATAACAACACGGAAGGCGACGTGGTTTTGCTCGCCAAGATTTCACGCTATCAAAAACATTTCCAGACTCACAAAATCGTTTTTGTGTTTGCGGATGAAACGAGAATCAAAAAACTGATTAGTAAATTGCCCGCTCCCCTCCCGCCGATCTATTACACAACTCTCGAGCGTACGGAGAGAGAAGGGGGCTTTGGGGGGATGAGAGAGGCTGTGTTTAATGTGTTTGGGTCTGGTGATAGTGTGAGGTTGTTTGGTGAGATGTAGTGGTTGACAGGCGCAGCGTAATTGAGGAGTTCCGAGGTTTCGTTCGTAGCTGTATATTTATTGTTGAGTGATCTGGTGAAGCGATCAAAATACTAAGATTTCAGAGTTACTCTTGTCGGTAACTCGCACATATTGTGTTGGTTAGGCGGTTTTTCCTGGTAACAGAGTTACCATGCTGTTACCGGCCTACTTACCCACTAGTTACCATGATCAGAATGCGTATCTGACTTGAACATATCAGGAGACATAAAAATGCCAATCGTGATCGCATCCTCATTTGCAGACCCGAAAGACGTAGCTGACTACAAGAAGGCCATTGCCGAAGGCAAGACCGAAGCTGAGGCACTCAAAGTTGGCGACAATGGAATCGGAGTCTGGGGCGACAATACAGCGCGAGATGATGTGCCAATGTGTGCCCTCCCGCCGGAAGATTGGAAGGCTAAGTGGGGAAGCGGCAAGAATGCACGCGGTAAGAGTGTCGCTGTGACTTACAAAGGACAGACGATCATTGGAGAATTGCGCGACACAATGCCACACAAGGCCAAGATCACAAACGGCGCAGGCATAGATTTGAATCCGGGGTTTGCCAAAGCCTTTAGGGTTACTCCGCCATTTATGCTCAAAGACGTTGAGTGGGAATGGATGTAAACATCACTGATCATCGGAGGGCTAATCAAATTATTGTGCTGAATAACACATTATACTTGCTGCCCCAATTGTTAGAGTCCGATAATGCATTTTATGTCGCAAAGGACTTTGCAAATCAAGGTTAGATTATAAGTGTTCCACGACATTCTGGGGCTAGGCGATTTCACCAATTCAGCATGGCGGTCGAACGATCTTTTTATTTACTCATCACTTTATTAAATCCTGCGAAACGAACTGCAAAAAAAGGAGTCTATTGTGAGAAACTCTCCATGTTGTTTTCTAATACAACTCATGAACGTGCTACAACCAAATAATCATTAGAAGAAAGAGCTAGAAGCAGTCTCATAAATACTTCGGATAGTATGATCGATTCTATTTTGTCGAGAAATACGCAGTCTCTAAACCTTATCGGGTATTTATGAGACCGCTTCTAGTAACAACCTCGTTCATATGCCCATTCGTGAACATCTATTTATTAGCTACGCCTGGGAAGATGGCGCGTTGGCTGAATGGTTGACATTAAAATTAACATCTGAGGGCTACCGTGTCTGGTGTGATCGTTTCAAAATGCTCGGGGGTGAGCGATGGCCTGAGGATATTGATGTTGCCATTAAGACCCAGACATTTAGGATGCTTCATCTTGTATCTCAATATTCCTTACATAAGGAGAATCCATCCAAAGAGCGTCAGTTGGCGCTCACGCTCTCGAAGGAGCGCAAAGAAGACTTCCTCTTACCGTTAAATGTAGATGGCACCCGACCCAGTGATTTGCCATGGCAGATAAGCGACATCAATTACATCAATTTTCAAAACTGGAGCGACGGGCTTCGGCAGTTGCTCAAGAAACTCGACACCATCAATGCGCCGAAACCGCTAGCTCAAGATGGTAGACGCATTGCTGCCGAAACATTTCTCCCAACAGATGCTGTGATTGAGCGTCCTGAGATTTTGCAATCTAATTGTTTACCCTTCATTCAAGTTCCCGCCATTGTGAAACGCTTTCGTCTAAGCACTCCACTTACTAAGGAAGAAGAAGATCAGCTCTCGCAAAGATGGGCGTTTTACAGAGTTGATGGGCAAAAGCTGCTAGCCTTCTCGTCGCCTCCCCAACAGATGCCAAGCACTGTTAGAGTGCGCCAAGATGGCGGTGCTTTATGGAAGGATGTTGCGGAGATAGATGAAATTAATTCACTCAATATTGTTACATCACTACTTAAGAAATCTCTGACAGTGAAATGTATTGAGAAAGGAATGAAGCTGCGTCAGGACGGTGGGCTGTTGTACTTTCCTATCGGGTTATTGGAAAAAGATCGCATCAAATATTTTAGCTACAAGGGGCGGATGACGCGCGTCAATGTTATTGGCGAACGTAAGGCGCGTGGCGTCAAGGTAAGATACCACTTAGCTGTTGCCTTTTGGGTTCGGCGGGATGTAATTGATGGCTTTGTTATGATGACTAAAATTCGCCTTTATCTTGTAGATTCAATCGGGCAACCGCTGGAAGCCAAAATTGCACTCAATAAGAGGAAGAAGATTGCAAAGAGTTGGTGGAATCACCAATGGCTAAGTCGGCAGATGGCGATTCGGTCTTTTCTGGCAGACGGCGGCGAATCCATTGTGATGGGCAGTGACCTGAAAGAACAACTCATTCTTGCGATAGATCCAATTCAGGGTGAGGTATCGCTTTCAATAAACGAAGCGTTCCTCAGACCTTTAGGCGTCAAGCTGCGAGCGATGCAACCTGCGGAGTTAGATGAGCTCGAAGATGACAATTCAAATCTGGAGGATGCTTGATACTTGGCTCAATCTCAATCCTTACCGAGCCTGGATTAGAGTTTCGGTATGGTCAATTAACTCAAGACCCACATGCCGGTCTCGCTCTTTTCGGCCCTTACGATGCAGATATGCCATCGCATCCCAAAAACATCGCGTATGGCTTAATTGGGACGCCTGATGGCATCGCAATGTTCAAGGAGTTTGCAGGGGCAATTACAAATCCAGTCGTGTCGCAGGAATATGGCGATCCGGAAAGCAAAAGCAAAAGTAATTTACTCTGGCCGCCTTTTCCTGGATTTGAAGCAGCATTCGCTTCTGCTTGGAGAAATGACCCTGCATGGTCAAGGGACGTAGATAGAGAATCGTTGCTCATTGCCAATCAGCGAAATGAAGCTCATCAGCGGGTCTATGATGTTGTTAACTTTTATCTTGATGCACTACGAATTGCCGATGCACGTGATGAGGCGTATAGCGTCATAATCTGCATAGTCCCGGACGAGGTTTGGCAAAACTGTCGCCCTAAGTCAGTGATCGTCCGCGGTGAAGGAGAACGTCTTACTTCAAAAGAACGCGCTTTCCGCCGCCAACAGCCCGATCTCTTTCATCAGTATGAGCCTGAGGAGTATGAGATGTCGATAGACTTCAGACGTCAACTTAAGGCACGTGCGATGGAGTTTAAGGCACCGATTCAGATTGTGCGCGAATCAACTCTGACTCTGGCTCCTCCATCAGATAATGACACTCGCGGGCTGACTGTTCTTTCCGATAGAGCATGGAATTTATCGACCACAATCTATTACAAGGCAGGAGGTAAGCCTTGGCGTCTGGCTACAGCCCGTGACGGCGTTTGTTATGTCGGCATCGCCTTCCGCCGAACGGAGCTTGAAAACGATTCGCGCACCGCCTGCTGCGCTGCACAGATGTTTCTTGACACCGGTGATGGAGTCGTCTTCCGGGGAGAGTATGGACCTTGGTACTCACCCGAGACCGAGCAATACCACTTGGATACACATGGCGCATGCAACCTTTTAGAAGGCGTGCTGGGTGCTTATGCCGACCAAGGCGGTATTGAATTGAATGAAATCTTCCTTCATTCTAGATCAACTATTAACCATGCAGAGTTTGATGGGTACCGTCGAGCTTGCCCCGACGGTGTAAAAGTCGTTGGTGTGCGCGTGAAGCCGGACCGTGATGGACTGCGTCTTTATCGTCTTGGGAAGTGGCCAGTGGTACGCGGTACGCTTTGGAAGCTAAATGAACGCACCGCCTACCTTTGGGCGAGCGGGTTCAAACCAACCGTCTTGAGCTATGATGGTTGGGAAGTTCCAGTGCCGCTTCGTATAGACATTGAACACGGTGAAGCTGATATCGAGCAAGTTGCGCGAGACATTTTAGGACTTACTAAACTCAATTATAATGCTTGTAAATTAGGTGACGCTTCTCCTGTCACGGTTGGCTTTTCAGATGCGGTTGGGGAAATATTAGTCAGTAATCCGACGGTCAGCCATCGCCGTCCAAATTTCAAATTCTACATTTAGATTGAAACCAAAATGGAATCTAAATCTGGCTGAATAAATCTGAACGGGACATTACAGTGCGTTTTCTGAATTCCCTACCCTGTCGAAATCCTAATGTTTATTGGCTTGCCATACTAATGAACGGGACAGTACAGTTATAATGACCCGTTCATAATCTACACTTCCTATGTCGCGCCGCAGACAAGAGACAATTAAATTTCTCACCTTCGACGAACTCAAACGTTTGTTCAATGCGATTAAGTCTCAAGGCAACAAACGCGACCGCGCTCTATTCCTTACCGCTTATCGGCATGGCCTGAGAGCTTCCGAAGTTGGGCGACTCCACAAGACCGACATTGATTTTAAGCAGCTTAGAATTTATTGCCATCGCCTCAAAGGTAGCCACTCTGGGCAGCACCCAATGGAACCGGACGAGGCAAGGATTCTTAAAGCCTACCTCAATTCCCGCGATGATGACTCTCCCTTTCTCTTTCCGAGCCGCAGGAACCTGCCGATCAGCAGGCAGCGCCTAGATTCGCTAATGAAGCAGTACGGAGAGAAGGCCGAGCTGCCGAAGGACAAGCAGCACTTCCACGTACTCAAGCATACATGCGCGACTCACCTGCTTGAAACCGGAGACGATCTGCGCTTTGTGCAGGATTGGTTAGGCCACTCCAACATACAGAACACAGTCATCTATACTCACTTGGTTTCGTCCTCGCGCGCCGAGAAAGCGCGCAAGCACTTCTCAAAACTTCCAAAGTTTTAAGTGAACAAGGCACAGCCAAAACTTCTATCTGTCTAAAGTGAATTGATTAAGTAAAAGTGACATTTTGGCGGTCGTGTAGCCACAACTTGAACCTAACGATATGGCTTGAGACATACCTACCACGTAAGTATCCGCTTGAGACAATGAGAGCCCCGATGCTTTCAACTCCCTGCAAATTCCCTCTGTCTTTATCTTAACTGCTTCTGCAATATCTACCGCCTGCTCATAGATACCAACCGATTTCTTGCAGACTAAAATAGCATCTAGCGTGATAGGCTCTTTAGTCGAGGACTTTGGATTAGCCCCCTTCATCTCACTATAGATTGGATGAGCCGCTACGATCTGAAAGCCAGCCTTAGTGATAGCTTCATAGATGGACAGCCAGCCCTCTGCACGCGAGTGATGGAAGCTAAAAGACAAAATTCCATCATCTATCAGCACGCGGTTACATTCACGGAACACACGCGCCAGCTTTTCAGCAAACCGCTCAGGATCACGGCTCTGAACTTCATTGGTATGCGAAGAATCAGCCGCAGCAAAGTAGCTGTATTCTTGCTTCAAGACAGGAGAGAGCCAGGAAAAAAAGAAATCGCTAAGTTCGCTATAGTGAACAAAATCAAAATAGGGAGGATCAGTAATTACAGCATCAACGCTCTTATCCGGAATAGGCAGTTTTGCCCCATCCCCATTGAGAACTAGGGCTGCTTTAGCGGTCACTGAAAACTCTTCCCACTTTTCAGTGACCGCGAGATTTAATAGCGCGCTGCTAGTTACCTTTCCATTGCCGTTAATTTTTGTGTCATTAGATAAGATGGAAGGTATGCCGACCTCAAAAGGGCTATCAAGATACTGCTTTGCCTTGAGCAAACGAGATCGGAACAAAGTCGAGAATGTGCCGCTACTTTTCTCAGTTCCCCAAACACTATTTTCTAATACTGTTCGCTCAGGCTTTAAGATATGGTTTGAGAACAGAGGCCGTACCGCCCCGGTTCCCTCACCCTTGAAGCTGCAAAACAGGTTATTGAATTCCAGTGTGCTAGAAAACAAACAAAAGAATTGATTACGAATCGGCTTATCTTGTATTTGTAAAATCCGCTGAAGTAGAAGTCCAAGACATAGAAGCTGCCTATCATTAAAGAAGTCTCGCCAGTTTAGATAGTTATATCCCCTCGCCTGGTTTGTGTTATGGCCAGGCCGTATTTCCATATTAGGAATTGGCAGACTTTCCTTTTGGAGCTGCTCTCTGGCTTCATTGAGCAAAGAGAAATCGTAAGTAGTAGGCCGAAGGTAAACTTTTGTGCCGTCACTTTTAAGTGCCATCAAAGCATAGAGCCTATGCTTAGGAGACTGCTTACTCTCAGTGACCAAATCCTTAATCTTATGTTTGTTCCCTGATTTGTCGGTTACATATTGCCCCTCGACCGGGCCGGCTTGAGGGTTGAATTGATGCCGGCAGCTTTCACACGCAAGGTCAGTTGCGTCATAGCGCCCGCTATTGATGCTTCCGCACGAAGGACAGACTATCTTTGCAATAGGTTTTTTCTTTGGGTAGGCGTCTTTGCTGAATACATACGAACCGAATAAGGGTATGACTTCCCCGCCCGGCGTAGTTATCTCTTTTACCCAAAAGTAATAAAGAACCGGAATGCTCTCCCTTGTATCCGGATCAACCGTTTTATAAAAATGACCAATTTGCTCTTTTACGTCTATCTCAATTTCAGTAAATACCTGCTCTAATTTATCTATATCAACGCGGGTAAGTGATTGCGTAACAATAAAGGTGCTGACTGGGTTTATATCAATACCGATTGGCTTCGCGCCGAGTTTGGCAGCCTCTCCTAGTGTTGTCCCGCTACCCATAAATGGATCGAGAACAACCTTGTCATTCAGATTATGCTGTTTATAGAACTCTTCCCAAATATTAGTATTTCCATCAGCAAGTGCCCCCAAGATCATTGCCCGAAACACAGTGCCGAGTCGCTGCGCCCACCATTTATGAATGTGATAGATCGGTCTGTGAACTTCCTTGCGCCAGCTTTCTTGCTCAGCGAGCTGGCTAATTTCTTTTATAGGAAAGCCTAGCTCAAGCGCCCGAGGCGACTGTAAAGTCGTCCGGTGCTGCTGTTTAACAAGAGCTTTAGTATTGGTAAGAGTTGCGCTCATTCTTCCATGGTTTCTGTGACAATTGCGGTAGGATTACCAACCATTGAAACTCGGCTTCCGCCTTGCCCTTGCATCCGATAAGCAATGAAACGATGCTCTATGCCTGCATTGGGATTAGGTATTGTTTCGGCATCTAATACATTAGTTCTCAGATCGAATTTATACCCGACAATAAGATTAGCGCATTCAACTCGCGTAAGCCTTCCGATTTCTTCAAATCTATTATCTACAGGAAATTCATGAGGCAGGATCAGGGTTTGCACTCCGGTTGTGCCTTGGGTTAAAGCAAACGGAGTTGGGGCTACATACATTTTTCGATCACGAATCATTATGTCGCCGTAGCTGCCGAAGCCTTTAATGCTTTTGTTTTTATGAACGTAATTATGGTCAGCGTTCAGAAAGTCGCCGTGACAGATAACTAGATCTACCACAGGATACTCCCGCTCCCCGGCCTGCGCTGCCGGATAACGACCGAACACATAAAAAATTGCTCGCCCATTATGATTGCCGGAAGGAACTTGGCTGTTAGCATCATAGTCCTTTTCCCTCCCAGGCCAGGCCAACCCTTTTATCTCGTAGCCTTCGGGTTCGTGGACTAGGCGGAAGTCTGGATATGTATTTCGACCAGGGGCATCAAAATTGAGTCCGAGCCTTACAAGGCGATTCTCGAACCAATTCTGAAAATGAAACTCTTTATCTTTGGTACTAACAGATCTGATTAACTCGCCGTCCCTAATGGCCCGGATGCATTCAGCGAAAATGTTGTAGCAGCTACTCAAGATAGTTCCTAATTATGAGGTTACTTAATAAGGTTAGTATAGCAGATTCTGTAACCTTATAACGTTACGCTAGTCCAAATTGCCGGTAACTAAACAACCACCGCATTGGCCCTAGGTCAGCGCTTGGAGCTGATGCGGTTTAGAAACGGTTGTATAATAAACTCTCTTAATCGACCATCCGTAGTTTGCATGGCGTCGGGTCTATGGAAACTAGGAGTGGCCTTGCCATATTAGCCATAGATACAACTGCTTGCCCTGGAGCCAGATTTGGCAGGCGGTTCCACATCCCTTCATCAATCCCCCCAATTGAGCGCTTGAGCCGATTAATGACGTTTGAATCACCTATCTTGTGCAGAATGTAGTTATTCACTAGCCCCAATACCTCATCAGGAAGATGCTGCGGGAGTTGTGTGACGAACATAAGGCCCAGCCACCGTTTCCGCCCGCGGCGAGCGATACGGGCTACCTGCTGATAGAGGTTTTCCATCTCTGAGATTCGCTCGCGCGATAGAAACTCGTGCGCCTCCTCAATGATGATCATAGCAGGGGTCGGATCTTGTTTCTTTTCTTGAGCCTGCTTATAGGCGATTTCCTGTTGCAGCTGTAACCCACGAAGAATAGCTGAAATTACCAGATTGTTGATGATCGGCGAGTCGGTATCGCTCAAGTCAATGATTGAGACTCTGCCCGGCTGAAGCATATCCGTATAAGAGGGCGCATTAATCCCTCTCACATCAAAAATCTTAATGCGGTTGAGCATCCACAGCTTGCTCAGTAGCGCCTTCCAACTCACCTCACTGCTGGTACTAATGGTCGCGATCCGTCTTTTAACTATTTGTCGCACCCTTTCGTCCATGAACTCCGGGCAATACGGCTCGAACGCTGGAGGCGGTGGCTGTTCATCGGCCTCTTCAGAGTCTGCTGCCCCTGGCTTAGCCCTCGCCGTTCTATCCTTTTCTTCCTTCTTCGACGTAAGAGAGTCCAAGAAGAAGCGGGCAATGTCGATGATACGTAACAGTGTTACTTCAGGATAGCCCGTCTCGAACTCATCTATCTCCAATGCCTGCATTTCCTGATCCTTGTTTCCCTTCTGCGGGAAGATGCCCATCTCACGCAGGACTATCTTTAAAACGTCGTAGGCTTTGATAAATCGGTCGCGTTGCGCTTCGTTCAGCCCGAGTACGTCTGCGGCTAGGTAAGGTGATAAAACAGAGAAATCGAGCTTAAATGTTTGTGTACGAGTTGGTTGTTCAGCAGTAGTTTCTCGTCCGACCAGATAATGGACACGGACATCCTTAACACCTTCAGGCAACCTTCCCTGATTAGCCAGTAGGCGGATCATGGTGCTGTCTTCAGTTGGATTTCCGATTGCTGTGTACTCGCCCTCTGTGTCGAACAGTATGGTAGCAATGCCTGCCTGCTGGTATTGGGAGATTTGGCCGGAAACCGTTGTGGTCTTTCCGCCACCGGTGGTGCCAAGTACGCCCACGTGACGAGGTAAGACCGACTTTTTCTTGGAGGGTATATTCACGCGCAACTCGCTAAAGCCTACGGCGTCACCGACGCTTATATCACCTTCTAACCCGAGTTTGTTTGATGTCTCCTCATCACTGAGCACATACACCGGGCTATTGGGTATGGGCCGAAAGCGTGGAGGAACGATGTTACCTTCGGCGGTTTCTTCGCCAAGGATACCAACTTGAACACGCCCATGATATGGCGGCATAAAAATGCCGCCACGCGCTGTCGTGGTCACCATGATTGGTGAATCCCCACGCAGCCCGTCAGGTTCTGCAAACGGCCCTTCAACAACCGCGCCAATATAACGCTTGCCATCACCGCCTCGGTCTGCCGGCAGGCTGTCAATTCGAACCAGCGATTGCGCGGCTATGATTCCAGTTTTGTTTTTAGGCACGACCACTGTTACCGTGTGATCCTTACTGTTTGCCGTATCGAACATTGTACGACCAACAGCGGCCTTGTATTCTTCACCTTCATCGTAAGGATCGCCCGCAAGTGAGAACTCCTCCTCCATATCTAAGGCGAAGTCATCATCCATTTTCTTTACATGGCTTTCCTGCTCCTGATCGTCTTTAGCGATTTCGAGATTATTTGGGTACTTACTCATATATCACCTCTTTAACGAGTTCGTGTTTCTCGCTCTCCTAAATATAAAAAAGGTTTGCCAGCTTTTGCGTAGGCCATCTGAACCGTAGACACAAAGCTGCTGGCGCCAAAGTTGGCAGCGCACAGCCTGTCGGCCAGATCTATAAGCATTGGGAAACTGCGATGTTCTTGGAGCATGCTATCTGCCATCGCGATGTGTGCAGCTTTCTCAGCATGTTCAACATGAGCATAGAATAGATATGGTGGCGCATATGCGGAGACCCGATATACGCCGATGACCAAATTGGGCGCGACATCTTTAGCAAATGCTTCCATAGCTGGGCGTACACCACTTTGGTTGCGGTAGCCACCAGTCTCAAGCAGATGTTCGATTTCCGGCTGAAGGGTATGAACTATCGCAAACTCCATTGGCTTGAGAGCGTATCCCAGCGTGATCCATTCGAGCTTACGTGGTGCGCTTGGTATACCGATGAAACGTTTATGCTCAAGCGCATACCACTCGATTAACTCAAGGCTTTTTCTGATCTCTTTGCCATCAGAGGCCCAGCGTCCAGTTAGAATTTCGTAAGGAGCAGGGCTACCGTGCATCATTCTCCAAGGCGCATCAGATGCTTCTTTGAGGATTTTACGCTCCATAAATCCCATGATGCCGCGACTAGCTAGTTCACTTAGTTTGTCGCCGTCCTGGCCTATGGCAGTTCGCTTTTTACGGCGTTCAAGCAGGGTGGCAAGCTCTTCCATAGGATCAGACATTTTCGACTGCAAATCCCGCCGGTAAAGACGCTGCACCCATGAGTTGTTTTTGCCATTATATTTGACTAGTGAAACTCCAATCTGGGTGATGGTAATAGGCAATGTGTCGTGTATGACATATGTGCCGTCACAAGCCTCGACGCCACCATTGAAAAGCAGACCGCTATGAATCTTCTCCAATTGTTCGGCTTTTACTTGGTAAACGCCGGCATTGGGAGGAGAGCCAGGGGCTGTCCCTATGTTTTTGAGAAGGATTTTGCGAGCCTGCTGGTGGTAGCGGCCTTCATCAGTGAGCGCGGAGGATATCTCACGCTCCATTCGTTCATATGCTTCTGCTACATCGTCGCCTTCGGTCCAAGTGGTGTGGTCAAGGATTTTTGACAGGGGTTCTTTATAAGCATCCTCAAAATCATCAGATGCTTTATTCCCCCATCTCGGCTTTTCGTCCGAATCCATTTTCATCGCCCTATTACCATTAACCACTGGCTGACTCCTTTACTTCCAGTTTATAGCGCACCCCTATATATCGCTCAGCACTTTAGCAACGCTACCATATATTCGGTCAGGGTTGAGTAAAGTACGACAATTTCTCAGTTAAGCCCTAAGGACTCCATCCATGAAGGACCTTGCCCGATATTTTTAAGCAAAGACAGCGAATATGACTGCGAAATGGCTGCCGGCAGACCAAAACGATTTTTTAGCCCCTCTCCTACTTCCTGCGCCCGTTGTGAGAATTTTCCTTCTGTTGGGATATTTATACTTGATAGCACCTCGCCCTGCGGTGCTAGTATTTCTAAAGCAATTGCGTCCGCACGATCCTCGATGTCCCATACTTCATTGTTATGCGGCTCGTTAGCTTCTCGTCCCATTAAGTCTGTATATACCCCGATTCGCGTTCCAACTATCACCGCGTTAATACGCTCTGCTGGAGTGGGCTTGCGAAACCCATCCATCACATTAGCAATAGTAGGACCAAATCTTTTTAGGGCTTTCTGCCGAGGGAGCCAATAATCTGCTAAAAAATGGGCTGCTTCATGGGCAGCGGTAAATCTCTGTTCATCCTCTGGGTCATCAGCATCAATGAAGATTAATCCCCTACCAGCGAAAGCCACTAAACAGCCGCGCACCGCTCTACTTGCACAACCGAAATGGAAGGGGACCTCACGCTGACGCAACCAGTTTTCGGCCAAGCGTAGATTGAGCTGTGGCATCTTAATAATAGTCAACGGAAGCGCGAGCGCCACCACGCGTTCAATGTTACGTGGGAAGTAATTATCCTCCCCACATAATTTCCAGAACAGTTCGACGGCCTCTTGGCTATAGTTATCCATTACTGCCATAGCAATAGCGGTGGTCATTTAGGTACGACGGGGTTAATTTTTGATGCTCTCAAAATATATTGATTGCTTCGAAAGTTTAGGCTTCTCTGCCCTATCTGCTTTCTGCCGGCGGCCTGTGGTACGTAACTCGTCAAGCCACCTTTGGCAGAATGACCAGGTGAATCGTTTGTAATAGGCCGCCCGCTCCCTGCGCGAAGGACATGCAATTTCTACAAACCATTTCGCAAATTCAGGAAAGGCGTCTGGCTCGATCACGTCGTTAATTGAAACCTTATAGAAGTAACCATGTCTGGCAAAATAGACGCCGATATAATTCAACTCATATTCCTTAGCTTTAAAAGCATTCGCCAAACAACTGGAAATGCCGTTTAATTTGAGGAGTACGTGATACCCAATTAATTGGTCTATATATGATCTGTCGAGCGTCAAATACTTCGTTGTTTTAATTTCCACTAAGGTATCATCAATGATGACATCAGCGTCCGCACCGCCAACCAATTGGGAGGCCCAACCGAAAGAAGGATTGAGTACGCAGATCTGCCTGGCTGTGAATTCTTGTTTTGGAACTATGGAAATTAGCGCCTTCAGATCCTCAATATCGAGCGGATCAACGTTCTCAAGATGTTCTGCTCTAATGACTCCTGAGCCAGCTCGAAAGATCACGTCTATTGTTGCGAGATGAAGCGTACTCTCCAGAAGGTCATCGGAAATAATTCCGGTTTTTAGGTAAGTTGCATAGCGCTTTTCAGCCTGTTTCAGGTGATATGCAGCTATGCGGTACAGATGGCTATTCTCAGATAAAAGTGTTAGGCCCAAATGTGCGACCCATGTATATCTATTGGCATTTTGATTAAGTCGCTCAATGAAGAATCTTAAGAGGTAATCAAACGCGCTCCCCACGAGACCATAGCGTTTGGTTAACGGCGGTGCGACGAGGGAGACACTGCACTTGAAGGCTGGTTTGATGACGGCACAGCGAAATCCTGCACGAACCTCTGGCCGCTTTATGAAAGATGTTAAGCTCATGAATTTCTCTCGCTTGCTGATGCCACTATGCATCAGACATTTTCTTCATCTGTCTTGTCTGTATCTCCATAAGTAGGAGGTACCTCGTCACGATCTCGGGCCGCCGCCAAAGCACCCGAAAGCTGGTTGCATGCAGCCGATGTTTCTTTCTCAGCCATCGTTGGATTATTAGCAAGCAGTGCCAGGCTATCTACCTGCCGAATTATGTGTGCTAGTACGGTTTCATCAATTAGGGTGAAGTCAGAGAGGCTACGAACTTGTTCAGCGAAATCTAAAGCATCTGCTTCAGGTCGTTTACATAATTCAAGTCTTAAAACAAATTCTGGAAAGCTATTTAGGTAGGTAGCCAAATCTTCATCATCCAAGCCCTCTTGCTTCTTATACATGGCGAGAACGTATGCCATGTAAGCCGGATCCCCTTGAAGCCGTCTGGATAGTCCTTTGAGCAAATTAAGTTCTTTGGTTTCCGCGCTCATAGCTATCGTGGATCCCACTGCTTAAGATTGCGACGCAACGCAGTTTTCAGTCGGTCCTTTCGGAGATTTACCTGCTCCTGCTGTTCAAGCAAAGGAAGATGTAGAATTCCCATAACCTTAGCGAATACCTCGGTCTTTCTTTCCCCTTCCATCAACAACTTAACTACCTCATGATCAACCGGATCAGTCACGACTGAGAACATTCGTCTCATTGCGGGAGAAGAGGGCGCGAAATGTGCCGATTCCTCTGTTATAAGCATTGTCTCAGGGTTGGTAATTGGCCCTTCAACCATATGTTCGAGGATAGAAGGGTCAAGTCCGACAGTATTTTTCTTAGACGTGCGGAGCCTGTCTATGACATTTAGCCTGGCGGCCAAAAAGAGATAACCAATCAGGCTACCTTTCTGAGGATCAAACTTCTCGGGATGATTTAGATATGCAAGGAAGGCTTCTTCAGCAGCAACGGTGACGATGTGATGGTCAGAAAGATAGTGGAATTTACGCTCAGCGCTTTCGCATAATGCTGGAAAGAAAACTTCGGAGATTTCTGCTGTAACCAACTTATCGCCGGCAATCAATCGAGCGTGAAAACGCTCTCCTAACTCCTTGAGGATGGAGTTTTCGGCCACACTAATCTCCTATCAAATTACAGCTTTTGGAATACTAAAACATACTCTGTGCTCATTCTTTTACCAAAAGCCTTTTGCATATAGGGCAATATGCGTTTCCCCTTACTTATGGTGCGCGTACATTGTTGCTTAAGCCGAAACCCCAAGGAGTTACACATTTCTACATATACGCTCTGTGTTGGCACTATCACTTTTCGTATATGTGATGGGCAAACAACTAGGATGGCGTGACGGTCTGTTCTCAGTACTCGGTGCATTTGTGTAAATGTCCGATGCATATCAAGGAAATATCGCTGGGTAAGCTTTGCTTGCTTCGGATAGTGCTGAGCCAAGCGCTCTAAAGTTAATTTCGCGATGGTGAAGTCGCAAAGGAGATCATTTATCATAAACTCTCCAGGCGGCACTCCACGTTCAGTCCCAATATAGACCATCCCCCTTTCCTTATACTCTGGCAAGGTGATTTCAAAGGCACGGTGCATCCAGGCTACAGCCAAGAAGTGTGCCCGAGAATAATCTAATGCCGTTACATATGGTGGGGAGGTGAAGATAAGATCAACCGATTCATCAGCCTGCCGTATTCTGCGTGCATCCCCCAGACGGGCAATAGCTTTTACTTTCACGTTCGGTTGGCAAGATTCTGTAAACTCAAGCATCTGTTTTCGCATCTGCTTAACACGCAATTTGTACCGTCCTATAACATCCGGTGTTTCTACATGCTCCCAATGATGATGACGGGAATGAACGATATCACGTGCGTTAGCTACACTGGTTTTTGCTAAAATCAAAGAAGAAAAGGCAACCCACAAAAAGTTCCGCACTCGTCTTGTCATGTCTGTCTCGGCGATATGGTATGACAAAAGTGAAAGCCGTATTATGACATCCTTACTAAACCAATAATCTCTTCCCGGAAAATCAGGTGGATTAGCACGTCTCAAAATGTAAGTTGCCGCAGATGGCAGACGTTGCATTATTTTTAGGTCGACCTCAGTTTGTTTGATTACCTCATCAAAAGCCGTTCCAATTGTTTCATCAGGAATGGAGCGGGACTTCACCTGTGCTACCAACTGAGCTAATGGATCAATATCATATCCTATCGAGTTTCTCCCCATTAGCTGGGCTTCAACTAAAGTTGTACCACTGCCAGCCATAGGGTCCATGACTGTCTCACCAGGTTTTGAATAGTAATGTAGACCATATCTAACAAGTTGAGGTGGGCACTTGGCGGCGTAAGCATGCAGACCGTGAGTTGCATAAGATGTATTCTGACCGTCGAAATCCAAGTTGGGCATGGTCTTTTTAAAAGAGTCCTTCATTTGAAGGATGAGAGCAAAGTATGGGGTTAACTGAACTTTGTGATGAGGCGGTTGGGTTTCGCATAAAACCCTCATCCGGTTTGCGGGTAACGTTATAACGTTACCCTAAGTGATTGTTAAAATACTCGCCTAAGATTTCAGCCCACAATTCCTTTTCAAGCATTCCCCGCTCTACTGCTCGAATTTTAACTCGTCGAAAATAATCTTCTGGCACTTCGATAGTCTTGCGTGTGGTTAGGCCAAGGCTAGGGCTGGCGGGAACAGTCAGCGCGGATGCAGCTTCCCGCGAGCGATTTTTAGGCGCAGGTGAAGGAGCGGTTGCGGCTGCCTGAGCGCGATTTACCTGCCCCGGCTTGCGCGCGATCTTAAAACTCTTTTTACTCATTTCATTGCCCTCTTTAATTCCTTAAAGAATGCCTCCATGTCGGAGGCTGCTTTGCTTCTCGGCTGATATTCAATGACTGATTGCCCCTGCCATGCTGCCTCAGAGAAAGCCACGTAGGAGTGCAGCGCGTTCTTAAAAACCGGAAAGTCCCACTCCCCTATCTGCTCTCTGGCTGCGTTCCCTATCGCTGTTCCCCCCTGAAGTTGATTGAGGAGTAGTCCCCCAGAGAGATCGTCCCGCTTTGCCATGTCTGACTGCACCACATCGAGAAATTGCGCGGTTGCATCGAGGTCAACCTTTGAAGGCTTAACGGGAATGACAAGCCAGTCAGCCGCAGCTACGGCAGCGTGTGCGTGTTCTGTGACGCGAGCGCCGCCGTCAATGATGACTACTTCCCATTTTTGGCGAATGGCATCTGCATCTTTGCGGAGATTCCGCGCCGGCAGGCTGCTTGAGTGGACTTTTGGCAGATGCTCAGGACGATCAGCGCACCAATTCATCGCCGAATGCTGCTCCGGGTCGGCGTCCACGAGCAGCACTTCTTTACCCTCAGAGGCAAACATGGCCGCAAGGTTAGTGGCAATCGTGGATTTGCCGCAGCCGCCTTTTTGATTAACTATCGCAACGATCATAAGCGCGCAGTATATCATGAACAGAAGATAACGTTACAAGGTTATAACGTTACTATCACAAGGAACCTTGCAATCGTTTTTTTAGGCGGCTATCGAAACTCACTTATAATGGCTGGTTGGTATTTCTATGAAAACCAACACGCACTGTGTTCAATTTCTTTATCCCTATCCGAAAATACAAGTGGTTATATAGGTTTTTGGATTTTTATCTCTCATAAATAAACGGGTAAAAATTCTATGTATATGCGCCACCTACCTTTCCCTGCCACCTCTTTTTCGTAATTGACCTGGCACGGGAAGTGCTGCCTGTTATGGTGTTCTAAAACTTTTTCGGTGAAGAAGAAATTACTCAAGGAGTAAATCTAAATATCTAGGACTTACGCAGAACTGACCGTATAGGTCGCCAGTTCCTTGAAAAAGCAGTAGAGTCGCGGCCATGAGCGACAAAGTATCGCGCCTCGACTACTGCCAATACCTGCTTGTCAGCCAGATCAACTACACGCTGACGAACTTCGCCGACCACTCTGAGCGCTTGAGCCATGACGCCGTTAACCGTTACTTGCGCGGCGAAAAGATTACGCCGCGCCTGATCTGGGACAATGTGCGCTCTCAATTGGCGCTGACCGAGCGTGGCTACGTCATCTTCGATGACACGGTGCTTGATAAGAACTACTCGCACTCAATCGAGTTGGTACGCCGCCAGTACAGTGGCAACGCGCACGGGGTCATCAAGGGCATCGGGGTCGTCACCTGCGTCTATGTCAACCCGGCGACCGATCAGTTCTGGCTCATCGACTACCGCATCTACGACCCCGAAGGCGATGGCAAAACGAAACTCGATCACGTCCGCGAGATGCTTGAGCACGCCGTCTCGCACAAGCGCCTGCCTTTTCAGGCCGTGCTGATGGACACCTGGTATGCGACCAAAGACTTAATGCTCTATATCGAATCACTGCACAAATTCTATTACTGCCCCTTGAAAGACAATCGGCAGGTGGATGATTCGCAAGGCGTGCAAGTCTACCGCCGCGTAGATGCGCTCTCGTGGTCAGAGGCGGAACTTGAGCGCGGCAAGCAAATCAAGATCAAAGGCTTTCCCAAAGAACACAAGGTGCAATGCTTCCGGGTCGCGGTCACGACTAACCGCACGGATTATGTCGTGACGAACGACTTGGCTCAGGACTCGACGCGGGCGACACAAGAGGCGTGCGGCTGGCGTTGGAAGATCGAGCAGTTGCACCGCGAGGGGAAACAACTGACGGGCTTGGAGCGATGCCAGTGCCGGAAGGCGCGCATCCAGCGCAACCACATCGGCTGCGCGTTGCTGGTCTGGGTTAGATTCAAAGAACTGGCGGCACACACAGGCCGCACGATGTATCAACTTAAACACGGGCTGCTGGACGAGTATCTTATTCAGCAACTCAAGAATCCATCTCTCAGGATGGCTCTTGCGTAAGCCCTATATCGAATCGTCGTTAACACCGCTTTTGAGCAACAACCAGGGAGGTGACATGAAGATTAATGTAAGAAACGTTCTCATAGCTGTAGTGGCTATGATTTTTTGTTTGCCGACTCTTAGTATTGGACAGACAATAACTAAGCTGGCTCCCTTTGAGTCTTCCCAAGACTGCAATTTTGCAAGTCAGTTTGGAGATGCCAGCGTCTCTGCTTCAAATCAGCCGCAGTCAGGTGGTCTAACCCTCAAAGTTCGGGCGACCAAAATAGGGAGCGCGACTGGCAGGAGTGGGGCAGGTTTCACTTATATCCCGAACTTTACTGGCAACGCGATGATCGAGGTTCAGGTGCGCGTCGCACAGCCGAGCTTTGATTATTTGTCAGTCTTACGGTTTCGCGTGCCATACCTTGGCATCACCCTTCAGCCGGGCATTGCTTCCATAGATTCGCGGGCCTTCTTGAGAGCGACGAATGCAAAAGCTGGCAGCGTCGTTAACATGACCCAGTTCAAAGGGGATAATCTGACTCCACTCTCAAGCGGCAATTACACTAATGTGCCTGTGGTCGGAGGCTACATTCCCATCGTCTATAGGGTTGATCAATACTACACGCCGCTAGTACGTACAGTGCAAATTAGTACTTCGGTCGAGAACGGACAGCCGGTGCGAATCTGCTCAGGCGTCCAGTCAAGCGTCACTACGGCATCACCATTTACTCTTGTCTCTATCTCGGAAGCCTCCTATGTCGCCCGCGTGTTGCAGGTCACTATCAGGCGTCAGTAGGAGCTTTGTAAGCCGAATTCTGAAATAAGGCTAAACTTAAAAGCGCCCGGCGATGTACTACCGGGCGCTTTTTATTTTCTTGTACATGGGACTGGGCCGGCTAGATCATATAAGACATGAAGCTGATGGTAGAGAGCAAAACCAATTACGGCTGTAATAATAGTTACAACTGCAAACATTACGATCACCACATTAAAAAACATTTGCTTTCGCATATCATATTATCAATTAATTATGTAACGTTATAACGTTACTACATTATCGACTTTCAAGCAATCTTAAGTGTTTTGATGGCTTGTACCTATCACACCGCCGACCTGTTAACACTGAGACACCAGCAGACTACAGGTATGCCTTCCTCGCCGTGTCACCAGATAGCGGTCGTCTTCTCGTATCAAGGCTACGCGAAGGGAACTCCTCACATGGAACTACAACAGGGCGCGCGCACTCGGAGCCTTTCGGTGACACGAAATAGCGCATATGACCAGACTTGGAAAAGGCTATGCGGGAAATCACGTCTGATAACACAAATCCAAAAATAGTTAATGCGTAAACTATGTAACGTTATAACGTTACTTCTCATTAAATTAGTAAAAAGCGCAGCCATCTAATTAATAAATGGTTGCGCTTAGGTGAAGGGAAGCGACCCTAGCCAGCCATGGCGTATGGTTGAAGATACTTGCCAAGTCGCGCAGTCAGTTCATACTGGCGCACCGGGACAAGCTGCTTGAAGGTTGACGTGAATGCATTGGAGAGCGACCAGATAGTGTGCCCCTTGAACGCTTCATGCTCTGATTCAAAGTACCCCTGATGGACAGGCTTCATCAGGTTCCTTGGAAACTTCTGTTCCATAAACGCTTTGTAGATCAGGAGGCGGGCTTCGTCGTCGGAGAGGGCGCGTTCCTGCATGAACTGGATGCTCGCTTTCAGCGGCTCAAAGTTGCGCTGAATCCGGTCAACGCCGATGGAAAGCGCGTCCACCAGATCGAAGTGTTTGGAATGCTTGGCGAGGAGCGGCTTGAAGTCGCCGGAGAGCGCCATATTGTCGCAGACAAACACGCGGTAGCCTGCCACCATCCCCAGCCGCATTGACCTGTCATTGGCATTCCTCAGGCCGATGGCGAACCGAACGCCAAAGAAATCAGCGTTTAGTTCAAGGAGCGCAAAGAGCCGCATCCCATCGGGTGAGATCGCATAGTCCTCGCGCACAATTGAGATGTGGCGGAAGGCAAGCGCCTCTTCAAGCTGGTCTATGAGACGGGCGTGTGGAATGGGCTGGAAAGTCGCTGTCGCTTCCGGGACGGACAAACTTGCCAGGTCAAGCCTCGTGATCTTGCTTGCACCCGCATGGATCATCAGGCGAGCGGTTGGAAGAGGTAAGGAAGTCTCCGGTTCGGCAGCAGCCGTAGTAGTAGCCTCAACTACCTGTTGCGGCGGAAAGTCATCATCACGTTGGGCAAGAACTGTTTCTTCCCACTGGGTATCAAGATCATCCTCCATCGGAGCGGGAAGCATCTCAGCAGCGGATTCGCTTGCTCCTTCGAGCTGCGCTGTCTGCTCTGATAACGGTTCTGGCGAGGCAAGAGAGAAATCCTGCTTGGCCTCAGTTGGCGGTGGCACGATTTTAAGCTTTAGTGCCTTGCTATGAGATTTCGTACCCTGTTTCGCTGTCGTCTTTTGCAGTTTCTGGCTCATCGGTGTTCTCCTCTGTAAGTTCTGAAAGCATTTCATCGAGGCACTGCTCGTGAAATGCTTTCCGTCGTTCGAGTTTGGTTAGGAGCGGTTTTTCGCACCATTTACACACGCTGTGGTTAGTGCTCATCAAAGCCCGCTTGACGAGCAGGCGTCGCGCCCAAGACGGACTCATGGTTTTCCCTCCTTTGACGCATTCCTTGCTCCTCGCTTGTGATTGCGTCAAAGCATTGATCGCAGTACCCGCTCTGCGGGTGCGTGCAGCAGGCGTGACAGAGCATGACGCTACAAGCATCGCAGCAAATCCAGTTGCGCGGCGAAGTCTCTCTAATGGCGACTACCACCACGCCGTACAATTCACCTTCAAAGACGCCTAAGTGCCCATACAGAATCTGCTGGCAACGCTCGCAGTTGCCGGCGCTTTCAGGTTGGCTCACGAGATATGTTCCTCCTCTTTGAATTGTTAAGGTGTTGAGTAACTGAAATCTGTATCCATCACTGTGGAGACAGACCCCAACACTCAACCCGCAGGCAGGAATCAACGCGCACTTAGGGTTGGCGAGGAGAGGTCATGCTTCGTTAGAGCAAGGGCTGATCGTAAGTGAGGTGACGCTAGATACATGACGGTGAATGCTACTTGCGCGAATGATCTGGCGGGAAGGTGCGAGCGCTAAAGGGAGGGGAAACTCTGCCGTCAATCATCAGCTTGAGGTAGATGTGGAAATTTGGCAGGTTAATTAGGTCAGTAGCCCGAAAATCAGGAAAGAATTCACTTTCGAGGAGTTCTGCATCAGGCAGGCCGATCCGAAAGCTAATGATCGTGCCAACGTTGCCTAATATGGCATCGCGTACTTGGAGATCAAGCTGCGAAAGATACTGGTGCGCCAAGATCAGGTTCAAGCGGTATTTCCTGAGTTCCGACAGCATTCCGGCAAGTCCCAGCGTCGTAAAGTTGTGAAACTCATCAAGGTAGAGATAGAAGTCGCGGCGGCGCTCTTCCGGCGTATCGGCCCGCCTGAGCGCACTCATGCCGATGCTCGATACCAGAAGCGATCCGAGCAGGCTGGAGGTATCTTCACCGAGCTTACCTTTGGCCAGGTTGACCAAGAAAATCTTTCCCTCATCTATGATCTGCCGCAGATTAAATGAACTCTTTGGCTGCGTCAGAATGCTATTGAGCAATGGATCGGCGAGAAATGCCCCCACTTTATTTTGAATCGGGGCGATGGCTTCGGCGCGGAAGCGGGCAGGATACGTTTCGTACTCTTTAGCCCAGAAGGTCTTCACTTGCTCATTCCGAACGCTCTGGAGGCAGGTTTGGCGGTACTTCGGATCATCAAGCAGGCGAAGGATGTCGGCCAAGGTCGCTTCGGGCTGATCTAACAGAGCCAGGAGCGCATTCCGCAAAATATGTTCGAGGCGCGGTCCCCAGGAATCACTCCATATTTTTCGGAACACGCCGACGAGGCTGGAGGCCGCCAGTGCCTTTTTTGAGGATGGAACATTACTCAAGGGATTAAAGCCGAACGGCCTGCTGCGGTCAGGGGCATTGCAGTAGATCACATCCTGCGTGCGGCTGGCCGGAATTTCACGTAAGACCGCCTCGACAAGATCACCGTGCGGGTCAAGCAAAGCCAGTCCGCGACCAGACTGGATGTCATGTGCGATCAGGCGCTCGAGCAGGGTTGATTTACCGGTCCCGGTTTTACCGATGAGGTACATGTGAGAGCGGCGGTCTGCTTGCTTGATGCCAAATGGCGTGAGGTGATCACGGAAATTGGTTTGGGCAAAAATCGTCAGATGATTTGTGTGAGCGATGCTTGGCGGCATGACAGGAAAAATTAATGACAAATATTCAGAGATGAATAGTTGATGGCAGATAACCGTTCCTGCCTGTAGTCTATGACGCAAAGGGATTTGCGAATAGGAGGGAAAATTAGCCGGGGCATAGAACAGGGAAGGGAATTAGGTGCGGGGATTATGCTGCCGCTGCCAGTCGCCTCTCGGCCATTTGGACGTATTCTGGATTCAGGTCAATGCCAATAAACTTACGTCCGAGTTGCCTGGCGACAAGCGCCGTCGTGCCGCTGCCAATAAAAGGGTCGAGCACAATGCCGCCTTTGGGACATCCTGCTTTGATTGGCGTTTCAATTAAGGCGGGCGGATAGACCGCAAAGTGGTTGCCGGAGAAAGGGCGAGGGGGAATTAACCAAACGCAGCGTTTGATGCGTCCCCTATCGAGCATCCGTTGACTACTGGCGGCAATGGTTTCAGGGTTGATCGCTGAGATGTATTTAACCCCATACTTGCGTTTTTTCTGACGTGCAGGGTTACCGAAGCGGCGCAGCAGGCGTTCTTTATTTCGGAGCGGTTCAAACTGCTGCTCGAAATAGTACCGCCGCTCCTTAACGAAGAAGAATAGCTTCTCGAAGTCCACCGCGAATCGGTCTCTGGCGCTTGACGGCATACAATTCGGCTTATGCCAAATGATTTCATTCCGAAGTAGCCAGCCTCGATTGGTCATCTCTAGTGCGAAGCGTGAGGGTACCTGACACAAAGATTTGTACATTCCGCCGCGAAAAGCGCGGTCCCCCATTTGGTATTTAGCGGCTTGGCCAGGCCGGTTGGCAAAGGGCTTGCGCGCGCCGCTTTTGGAAAAGTACGTATCGCCAAGATTGACGAAACAGGTGCCGGTTGGCTTTAGCACGCGATGCACTTCATCAAACACAGCGTAGAGCTTTGCAAGGTACTCAGGCAGTGTTCGCTCAAGTCCAAGTTGTCCTTTGACCTTGTAATCACGCAGCGACCAGTAGGGCGGGCTGGTCACAACGCAGTCAATGCTATGTGCCGGAAGCTGTTTCAGCACCTTGACGGCGTCACCGATGATGATGCGATTGATGAATTTGTTAATGCGTATGGGGCAGGCCATACGCATTAATGTAGCGTCATTAGTGGACTCTGATAAGGAGGGAAATTCAGCCAG
>MWWH01000010.1_pt1 | contig 37814 bp, 41 predicted proteins | sample 1047231 | NCBI WGS metagenome assembly MWWH01 (sample SAMN06349967, study PRJNA376086) | soil metagenome | isolation source: MG3-2 sample Antarctic (ecotone) soil | place: Antarctica | collected 2015-01-13 | reverse complement strand
GGCCAGAACTCCCAGCATTCCCGAACGAATTCTGGGAGTCCATCTTGAAGATCAAGCTCGAAGATCCGAAGAGATTTAGCCTCTTCAGCCCTGGATTCAAACATAGCGCTCAGATTTACGAAGAGCAGCGTGACCGTGCACGTGCAGCCTTGGGGATCGCAGCTTGATACGGTTACAACGACAACTCAAAACGTTTTGAGTTAACCACGCGAGCGCACACACACGCGCCCGCCCACACCATCAATTCGACAAAGGAGACAAACCATTGCTTTATCGAAAAATTAAAATTTTCTGTAACGGGTGCCAGAAGGAGAGTGTAAATAACGTGCTCGTAAGCAGTGAGCAGGACCAGGTTAATGTTGTAGGTCTGACCTGCGCCCACATCTCACACGATCATGGACATGCCGGATTGAGGCGAACTGATGTCAAACTCGTCGAAATCGGCAGTGTCGAAGAGTGGAGTCCTGCTAATCAGCTCGGCCAAGACAAGCACAGTGTAATGGCTGATCTCGGTCTCAAGACCGAAAAGCAGGTCGACACAAGTGCGTATGAGGCCTCTCTCGCAGCGCAGATAGAAGAAATCGAAGCTGGACGCCCGAGCTTCACACCGGAGCAGCGCACTCTTGCCAAGAAAGCGGCCAGCCTCTCGCTTAGCGCCTATTCACGGCCAGATGCAAAACCATAAGCGCGTAGTAGGTTGAAATTGCGCCGGCTTTGTTAGATGGAACATGCACCCGCGCGAGGAGATTAAAAGGCTATGAAACAGGTTACTGAAGAGTGTCAGCGGTTCATTGTCCAGGCCATCGCGGCCTACATGCCGCTTCAGGAAGTGTCGAAGGCCGCGCACGTCTACTTCATGGAGGACCTCTCTGAGCAGGAGTTGCGCTTTTACGATCCAACACAAGATCTAAACCCAGAACGGATCAGTCCCCATCTCATTCGACTCTTCGCCGCCACGCGCGAGTGTTACCGCACGGGCATCGACTCCTGGGCTGATGAATGTGCTACTGGACATGTGACGAAGAATTATCGACTAGCGCTACTTCAACGAACTCTTGACAGCGCTAAGGCCGGGAATGACATAGCACAACCTGGCAGCTCCTATGACTGGCTTGTGCTCAACCTTCTGGAAGAAGCCGCGAAAGTTTCGAACGACTGGTACGAGCAAGGCGGGGACGTTTCGACCGGTGATGAACGGATGTTTAGGCTAATCACCCTTGGCTGGGATGTGGATGAGTTACTCGAAGATTATGCTGGCGACGACTGATGGCGTTTTAGGTCATTTGCGATGACACACACACGGTTTTAGGCTTTTGCCTTGCCCAGCCTTGCCAAAATCGGCATTGAGAACAATGAAACAGACACTGCCAAAAGCAATTCAACGCTTTATAGTTCAACAACTCGCGTATTTTGAATCGCCTGCCGAGGTGGTCGCAACCTGCAAGGCAGAATTCGATGTGCAGGTCACTCGTCAAACTGTTGAACATTACGATCCGACGAGGGGCGGAGAAGCGAAGCGCTTGGCTCAGGAGCATGTCGAGCTATTCCACGCCGCGCGCACGCGGTTCATCTCACAATTAGAGCTGCTGGGCATCGCGCACAAAGCGTACAGGCTGAGTCAAATCGAGCAGATCATGCGCAAAGCCAAGCTCGCACGTAATTGGTTTCTCGCCGCGCAAATGCTCGAACAGGGCGCAAAAGAGATGGGAGGGATCTACACGAATAAGCGTGAACATAGCGGACCGGGTGGCGGTCCGATCCCGGTCTCACTAGAAAGCCGAAAGCGTGAACTCGCCACGAAAATGCTAGAGAAGCTGACGGGAAAGGGGATCAGCGAAGAAGAGGCCCGCGCCTCTTTGATCAGCTTAGGAGTCGATGAATATGCCCTTCCATCCATACAAAGAGATCGAACCTGATCTAATTGAATACTTCTCTCTACTAGCATTGGCGCATGCGTCAGGTATTACTTTGGCGGTTGGCACTAATTACGAAGTGACTGTGCCGCCCGAGTTGATGCCAACGTTGGAGGAGTGGAAAAAAGGAGCTGAGGCGGAGTTGCGCGATCCTTCGCTCGGGCCGGACGGAGGAATGCTGGGTTGGGAAGCGCGTGCGCCGGCGCGCGTCGTCGAGGCCTATAAGCTTGAGATGAGCGAGAGAGTGCGCCAGGTGGCAGAGACGATGGCGATGTTTGAGGATGAGGAAGCCGCAACCTAAAACGTTTTAGGTGATGCGCGCCGAGGGCAGCTTAGAGAAGGGAAGTGAATAATGTCGAACGCATCGGGACAATACCAGCTATCAATTTTACTCAAGCTCGCTGACCAGATGAGCGGCGGCCTGAGTAAAGGTGTGCGTAACCTCCGCGCCTACGGCAAAGAAGTAAAGTCAGTCCTGACAATCCAACAACAATTAAGCCGTGCGCTCGGCAAACCTCTCCCGACGAGCGGTGTTGACAAGTACATGGGAAAGATGAAGGCTGCGACCAAAGAGACGCGCGCCTTCGGAACAGAGCAAGGCAAGCTCGGTAAACGGTTAAGCCAGCCCATCAGCACAAAAGGTCTGGACGCTCAGATTGGCAAGCTGCGTGAATATAAACGGGTCTTACGCAGCACCACTATGGACTCGGACGGCCTTCGCACTTCAGTGCGCGGAAGACTTCCAGGAAGTGGTCGCGGCGTGGTTGACTCTCCCGACCTTCTTGCGCCTCGCACGCCCCGCGCGCCCCGTCTACCGCGAACACCCAAAGCTCCGCGCCGCTATACAATGGGAGATCGGTTCTCAGATGCGGGCGAATTCCTGATGAACACGCGCCAGGTTGGCAATGTATGGCGCGACCAGGTGCAATCGCTTGAGCAGTACACAGACGCCGCTACACGGCTCATACGCTCAGAAGCCGGGTTAAAGATAATAGGACTACGGGCAGACGATCTGACAAAGAGTTTCGCTGCAATCAATAAAACCAGCAAAGAAGTATCTACCGTTTCGCGCATAGATTTAACGGAGGGCTTCACTGACTTATACCAAGCTCTCAACAATGTAGATTCTGCGACAAAAGCCTTGCCTTCTGCCGCCAAATACATGACCAACTTCCGCGCTTTCTTCGGTGAGAAATTCGGGCGTGAAGGAGCGAACGAGGAACTGCTTTCGAGCTATAAGGCACTCGAATACGTTGGAGCTACACAACGCGGCGAGGTCGAAATGGATAAGACCTTGCAAGAGTTTATTCGCATCACCGCCTCCACCAGCGGGCGTGTAACTCCATCGGAAATTTTGATGATGCTTCGCAAGGGAAAAGTAGCCACGCGCGGGCTGTCTGTCTCTGGATTGAGAAATGCTGCGAGCTTGATTGAAGATTTTTCTGCGCCTACCGCAGGGCAAAGCCTGATGACATTGTACGGGACTCTTGTGCAGGGCAAGATGAAGGAATCCGCTGCCGCTATGTTCCAAAAGTATGACCTGCTCAAACCGGGCGGATTCACGTACAAAAAAGGCACAACTACAGCTTCTAAAGTTTTAGCAGGCGGTAACATCTTAGGCCCGCTAGTTCAAAAAGACCCGATGGAAGCGGCAACTGTGCTGCTTGAACATCTTCGCAAAGGCGGCGTAGATGTCGAGAACGAAAACAAGCTGCGTGAAATCACCGGCATTATGTTTCAAGACCGCAACGCCTTCGTCATGATGGATACCTACATGACGCAAAGAAAACAGATTGAGAAAGAAGCTGCCCGCATGGGAGTGTCAGCGGACACTTACCAGCAATCAAAGCTTCTCAATATTGATCCCGAATTAAAGAAGCTCGGACAGATGGAAGAGTACAAGGCTCAGATGGAAGATTTCAAAGTTTCCATCGGGCAAAATTTACTTCCCATGATGACAAGTCTCATGGGTGTGATGACACCGGTTAGCCAGTTCTTCAAGGAATATCCAACGGTCAGCAAGTATGCCGCTGGTTTACTCATCGCCAGTAAAGCCGGAAGTGGTCTGCTTCAAACATTCTCTATTTATAAGCAGTCGCAATCAATGAACTTTATGAGGCGCGCTCAGGCTGATGCGATTGGCTTGGGTAGCTCCATGAGTGCTGCCGAGCGCAAGGCGATTGGCTTAAAGGGCAGACTCAGTTCCGCTGCCGGGACGTTCGGATTCGTTCTCAAGTTTGCAGTTTATGGGATCGCGCTTGAGAAACTCTTCGAGTTGTTCAGTGAGATGAAAGCAGCGCGCGAGGCTTGGGATAACGTCGGCAAGCTAAGCGGTGAGCTTAATACCAGCATGGCGAAGGATATAGCCGATTCTAAGAAAAGAGCAGCGGATTATATAAAACGTGGGTTGCCCGTTCCCGCCTATCTTGAAGAAAGCTATTCACCGAAACGTATGCTTGAGCAGGCCAGTAATACGCTGACCGGCTTGAACACTTCAGATATGCCGAAGGGTGCAGTTGGTTTTCTAAATAGAGCCGCGTCCTACGTACCGGGGGCGGGCGGCTTTGGCGGGGGCAGTCTCAAAGAGATACTCAAACGTGGGAGTATTGATCAGGGTGTCGAGATGGTTAGCAGCAGAGCAAGTGAACTTCAGAACCCTGAGCTGATGGGCGCATACCGCGCGAAGATGTTTGCCAGAAAAGATGTTACTCCCGAGATGGCATACAAGTCAGACGTGATCTTGCACAAGTTCAACCCCGCCGCCTTCGCACAATCGCACGTCGAAACGATAAGAATGACGGCTGCTCTCGCCGCCGAGATGGGAACGGCTCAGCAAAGCATCAAAGCTATCAGCCCACCGGCAATGGATACTGCGACAGCGTTATATAACTTGCATATACCGGCGATGATGCTCCCCGATGCTTTTAACAATGCGCGCGCAGCTATTCAGAACTTCGAGAGCGCCGTCGCATCCATCAACCTGACACCTCCGCCACCGGTGGGAGTCAGCGGCGGAAATAGTCTCTTCGGACTCGACGGCTGGAAAGCCAGCGGAGGCCCTGTCCGTAAAAACAGAAGCTATATGGTAGGAGAGCGTGGTCGAGAGATTTTCACGCCTCATGAGAACGGTTTTATTACTCCGAACCACCAACTCTCCCGGCAATCACCCGGCGATTGGTTGAAAGATTCACTGACTATCAAACAGTCTTTAAGCGACTCTCTCAATCTGCCCTATGCAACACCCTTTCGTCACAATAACGGGCAGAAAGACTCCAATGCTATCCCGGCTCGTGTCACGCAGCCGTGGCGACACGTGAGCGCACGCGATGGAGGCTCTGACAAAGACATCTTCAGGCCACGCCCTGAAGTTCCTGCCTTGCGAGGTGCGCTCAATGATACTGCGCGAGTGACAGGAAAGTGGGAACCACCTGGCGCCTGGCTGAAACACTCAGAAGCAGCGAAAAGTGTTATCTCTCCTGAGACGGTGAGATCGGATCGGTTGAAAGCCAACGCGCAACCTTCGATCTTCCCTTCCAAAGCCTCGGGTGGAATGGTAGAGCGTGGCGGCTTCGTTCATATGCATGACAAGGAGGCCATTGTCCCGGCGCGAGTTACTCGCAGATGGCGAGACAGTGAGAATTTTACACCGAATTATGAACCGTTTCGACAATCATCCGATGTCAGGAATGCTCTCGCGCCAGAGGCTGTTAGCGGCGCGATCAATGATAACAGCGCATCAGAGAGACACTTTAATATCACCTTGAATGTGACCGGCGATGTGAAAGACCCTGAACGGTTGTCTAATGAGATCGTCTCCAAGCTCGAAGCGAAGATCGCCGCCTTAGATAGAAAGACAAACAGCGTCAGACACTTCAACCGAACCGGCGTCCGTGCGTTAGAAATAGGGGAGGAGCGAGGGTAATGACTGATAAGGCTGAGAGGCGCAATATTTACAACGCGGCGATCCTGATTATGCGTGGTCGCGACTGGACGCTGGAAGCTCAGGCTTTCATCGCGCACTCGCACGACGAGGCACGCGGCCTGAGTCTCGTCTGGGCGAAGCAAAAACATCCAGGCGCTGACCGTTACTGCGCGCACACTTGCGTAATCACCGACGCGGAAACTATCGCCGAATTAATGGGTGGACTGTACGAGCAACTCGCGGCTGACAAAGCCGACCTGGAGAAGGAGATCGAAGAGGTCAGGCGGCAGGCGAGCGGTGAGCCTGAGCCGTCATCAATCTTTATCTCTCCCGAAACGGATCAGCTTCAATAACTGGGCATAGCATCTGAGCCGGACTTATTCCGCTGATTAAAGTGTCCGCCAAATCTACACAATATCTTGTGATCTCCACCACAAGATATTGATTTCGGACGCGGGGCGTAGTGATTTTGAAAATGGACGATCTGCGATAAGCAGGGCTTATAGTTTGCACATGAACATGTGCTTACATCTTGCGCCCATGCTCCAAAATCTCACACCATTTTCATTATCAAGGTAATGCGAGTCGGATAACGTAAGTTATTTTGTCTGGCTCATCATTTGCTAGTAACTATTCGCCTTAGATTGGGTCTGATATTCAGGGGCAAAAGTCGTAGCGGAAAAATCTCTCACTCAAAACGGTTTTGAGTCGCACCTAGCCTCACGCTGCTCGCGCTAATTCAGGAGACCAATGCTAATCCAGCTCTAATGGGTATCCCACAGCCCGCAATGCATGTTTGATTCTGATCTAAAGAAGTTCTGGATGTGGTTGACCAGGACAGCTATTTAATCCAGGAATGAGAGCTGCTCTCTGGGCTTCGGCGTGCTCTGACGGCTCCGCTTTTCCTTTCCCGCACGGTTCGACTTCACTGGTTTAGCCTGCTCTGCTTTCTTCTTCCGGGGACCCTTCGGCGCGCCGCGCGGTTTGACCTCGAAGCCGAGCATCTCCCTGATATATCCCGACTGCGTCACGCCGCGCGCCAGCACAGATCTATTGAAATCACGGAACTCCTCTTCATTCAGATATGACGAAATTTTGCACAGCGGTTCTTTCACAATTTGTCACACATCCTGGTCTCTTGAATTTCTAACCTACTTATTCCTGATTTTGTAGCCTACATTTTCACATTTGTTTTTCAAGCCAATAAATCTAAAATCTAGCCTACATATTCATCTTCGGATCGGTTCATCTTTAGGCCAATATTCCACTGATTTAACGCAGGCCACAATCCACTTTTTCTGCTTAGCAAATTTGTTGCCCCCGACTTAATTTTCACGCCAACCTCGCGCTCACCCTGCTTCGCCGTTCGCCGGACAAAATTTATTTTCACGACCACGAAATCAATGGTTCAAATCTTGCTTTAGGTAATAAAGGTGGACCTACTACACCTATCTTTTGCGATTTGAAGGAAAATATTTATGGCATACGCAATTGCACGCATGGCAAAGCAGAAGGGTGGAAGCGTCGGCTCGTCGAGTCTTCACAACGGGAGAGGACGCGACACTCCCAACGCCGACCCCTCACGCGAGAAGGATAATCGAGTCCTGCTTGGCGACGACAGGCCTGTGCCCGAAAGGGTGAGAGAGATCATTCATGAGCACGGCGGCAAGCCCAGAAGTGATTCTGTCGAAGCGGTCGAAATTCTGGTGACAGCGTCCCCTGAGTGGTGGCGTAATGACCATGATGAGATAGACCCCAAAAAAGTAGACCAGTTTTGTCAGCGCACGCGCGTGTTTCTCTCCAAACAAGAGAACGGAGGCATCTGTGTCAGGATCACTCTGCACATGGACGAACACTCACCGCACGCCCACGCCATCATGGTACCGATTGACCCCAACGGAAAGTTGAACTGCAAACATTATTTCGGCACCAGAGAGAAACTGTCTCAGTGGCAGGATAGATTCGCCAATGAGGTCAAGGACCTTGGCCTCGAGCGAGGAATCAGAGACAGCCGGGCGCGGCACACCGACATCAAGGATTTCTATAAAGCGATAGAGCGTGAGCACCGGATCAAACTCAATTACGAGAAGCTGCCTGACCCTCCCCGGATGTGCGTGACAAAAGAGTCGGCTCAGAAATTCAAAGAGGAGTTTTCTCAAGCCCTCATCAAACAGATTGAGAAGCCGATCCAGACCCAGCTCCACCAGGCCATGCTCGCACGGGACTCTCACAACAAACTTGAAGAGACGAAAAAGCGCCTGGCCGACACGCGCCAGCAACTCTCAAAGGAGAGGCTCACTGTGATGGATTTGAAGGAAGGGCGGGAGCAGTCAGAGCAACGATATTACGACGCGATCCAGCGCACGCAGACGGCCGAGCAGCGCGTTCAGGATGTTGACCGCCACTCTGTGATGAAGATGCTGGGCTACAGGGGCGTGCCGGGCGATAAACGCGGCTCAGTCAATTATCTCAACCCGCAGCAGACTCAAGTGGTCATCGTACGCCCGGGCGGCGTCTATGACTCGCACAATCAGTTAATCGCGCGCAACTCGGTTGATCTGGTTCGGGAGATCATGCATCGCGAGGGCAAGCCGAGCGGGCGCGCGGAGGCGGTCGGCTGGCTGGCGGATCATGCCGGAAAGGAACGGGCGATGGCTGCGTCTCTGGTCGAGCACGAGCAATCAACCGAAGGATACCTTCAGGAGCGGCACAATGAGCGCAGCAGAGGCACTGTCACGCGCGATGACAAATTGACTCGCCCTGAGCCGGAGCGAACTCGCGACCGGGGCATGGAGCGCGATGGCCCCGAACATGACTTCGGACTCTCACGTTGATCGTAAATGTCGCCTTCCATCTTACCTGCAAGCCCCGCCTTCTTGTTCACCTCAAACATGGGGAGTATTTGACCTGTGCCTGATTTGCCCATACCGTGATGCCTATTCCACCTGAAACACAGCCACACGCGAGCCTGTAAGCAGCATTCAAGGCTTGTCAACCTTTCTCTTTAGGTCGAGCGGGAGTGATTCGTAGGCATCGGCTTGTGCAAGTCGCTTCTCTGCTGTTTTTAGTGGTACGCCAAGTTCCTTAGCTAATTTGGCAACCGTATCAACCCCCAACTTGGGGGTTGATTTTCTATCGCCGCCCTTACCACGCTTCACGCCCCGCAAGGCAAGCAGCTTCTTAAACGCCAATCCCCAACGAAGCGGATCAAGGTGGCGGCGAGCTTCTCAACCGAATCAAGTGTCACATTGGCACTTGATTTACTTTGCCCAATCCGCGCTAATTTGTGATAACTTCTTATCGAAGCCGGTTACGGGAACTGTCGTTGGTTCTGTACCAGAAGAGACGGCTTAGTTTCCGGCTTCACCTTAGCAGCGGCGTCCCAATCGCCGAAGAATCGCTTGAACTCCGGCGTCTCAGTCTGCTTCTTCGCTATCGCTTGCTCGGCTCGTGCCATCTTGAGCGGCGCGTCCGCCTGTTCAGCCTGCGAACGTTGTTTTTCCGGTTGCTCCGTGCTAGTTTTAGGTTCTGCAAGAGTCGTCTCGGACGTTGGGACTGAGGGTTTACTCATTTGGTCGCTCTTGCCTTTTCTTTTATACATCGTCGAAAAAGCCAGCTCTTTTCTTCCTGTCCTTACCTCCTCTACGAAATCGTCTATCGTGAACGATGAATCATAATTATCGCCACCGGAATCTGCTCGCCCGACCTCTGACGGTTGCTCAATTCCGGCGTGTCCTTCAACTACTCGGCAATCTGCGCTCGTGCCTCTGTGCTTGGGTTAGGTGGCGAGCAAAAAAGGGGGCTGCGCCAGAGAGTTGTGATGCTCCCTAACACAGCCCTCTTGATGTGCAGTATGGTGCTACCCGGACGATGGCTGGTGGATGTCGATGTGGCAATAGTCCGCGTTCGCCCCCTTTCCTGTGAATCCCCAATCGCGCACCAGATTGGCAGTCTGAATCTCGCAGTCGTCCGGGACATTAGGAGAAAGGCGGTCGTGCTTCAGCCACGCATGGCCTATCTCATGGGCGACGACACTATGTATGTCGTCGCCCGGCATCCCCTCTGCCAGCAGCAGCAACCACATATTTTCCGTGCTGCCCTGCCAGTCTGAGGCGATTCTGCCCGGCAGCGTCGTTCCGAAGCTTGTCTCTCCTACGGATAGAAAGCGGCATTGATCTAACGCGAAGCGCGCGACCTCTTGGGGTAGGCGCTGGATGGTTTCGATGATGGCCAGTTCAAGTGCTCTATCACTGCCGTGGTAGGCGAGGTCATAGCTGATTTCCTCGAATGATATATCGTTCGTCATCTTAATCTCCTTCGATTGTTGAAAGTATAGCGCGGTGCGAGGCCGCGTCCACTGTCGGTTAATTATCAGCTCGTCCTAAAACGTAGGAAGTTGAAAGCCTGACCTGAGACGTGAGCGCGGCTCCGATCTCTTCCCACATCGTAGATTTGACCTCCTGAAAGTCTCCATTGAGTGCCTGACTATTCGCAGCAAGGAAGCTGGTCAGCATCAACGCTTCGATGTGATTGACGGCGTGTGTGAACTTCTCGGTATCATCCATGCCGAACGTGTCATTGAACGGGTTGGCGCGGTCAATCATTTCGTAGTCGCGTGGAATAGGTTTTCCCTTCTCATCGCATCCAAGAGCACCGCCATGCTCATCACAAACAAAGCCGCCGCGCTCGGCGTCAAACATGCACGCTGGTAAGAGGCAAAACATATCCAGCAGCGCTTGCTGCTGTGTGTCGTTACTGAGTCCACCGCTGAAGGTCTGAAGCGCGATACAGCGAGTCACAACAGGGATGGGAAGCTGCCGCGCGCCTCTGATGGTTCCGATGATGGGAATTGATTGTTGCTCGGACATTAACGTGTACCTCCCTTCAGCTCCTTGCTCACGATGTCACGCCCGAAATAAAAGAGATGAAGATGAGCGAGTGTTTCAAGTGAGCACGGCTTGCCCTTATTTTTACGGCTGGCCTTTGCTTACCGCTTGACGCTCCACAGGTAGAGCTTGTCAGGCGGAGTGTGAGCGATGCTCTTGATGCCCATGCTGAGAGCCATCGTCTCAGCACCGTGACGAATGCGAAGCCGCTTCATGCTGGTGGGCTTGATGCTCGGCAGTGTGGACTGTAGCTGCCGGGCTTCTTCTTCAAGATGATTGATGAACCATTCTGTTGCGTCTGGAGGTGATTTCTTAGCCATTAGCGCATACCTCCTTCACCAATCATGTCCGGCCACTCGTCGCGCGTTGCCTCGCGCATGAGGTCATAGATGCGACGTTCAAGGCGAAACATCCCGCTCTCGTTCCACGCTTCGCCCTCGTCTCTGAGCGCATCAAGCTGCCTTTGCAGGCGGGCGATCTCCGCCGAGTTGTTCACTCTCCGTTGGCGTTTGGCTGGTAAGGGTCGCTCTGCTGTTGCTCTCCGCTTCCGCACTCCGTGTTCCCAGACGACGTGATCAATTCTCAACACGACCGCTTCAACCTTGACATCGCTGGCGACAAAAGTGACGGAGATGCACGGCTCACGGTAGGAGGCAAGGCGTACACGGTTGCCTTTGGGGTAGTAGTATTGAAGAGAGAATTCGCCTTTAATGAGAACGGCGCAGAGTCTTCCCGGTGTTAAATCTTGCTCCGTGAAATTGAGCTTCAGGATGGCATACTCTCCGGTACGTCCACCTTTATAGCTTGAAAAGGGGCTAACGATGATGCGGTCTGTCGGCTGTTGGCCTTCTAACGCTTTGATCGTTCGTTTGCCTGTGATACGCGCTGAAGCAGGGCTGTTATCTTCTGATTTTGTGTGGCGTGCGGTGCGTGGTGTTGATTTCTTAGTCATTAGCGTGCGACCCCCTTTTCATAAAGCTCACCTAAAATCTGCTCTGTCAGTTCCGGCGCCAACGTCTCACGCAGAGTGCGGAGAATACTGACGGCTGTCTCCGCGTCGGCTGGCACGCTCTCCTGAAGACTGAGCATGACGAGCGGAAAGAAGGCGCTGATGAGGCATGGGTGCGTTGGCTCGACTTTGGTGTAGAGATGGTCAGTAAAGATGCGGTTGAACGCCTGACGGAAAGCAGCGGGGCAATCGGCTCTGCTTAACATCTCGGCATAGATGAGGCCATCTGTTTCCCACTGGTAAAACTCGTCGTCTTTGCCGAAACGGGTCTGAATGGTGACATCGAATGTAAGGCTACCTTTCTTCGGTGTCTCAACTTTCTTGGGTTTACGTGGTGCGGTTGCGGTGCGCGCGCGCGGCGCGTTAGAATTTTTAAGCATCTGAATTCCCTCTTTCTTAACTGGTTGGGCGGAATTGGGTGAAGGCGCGCGTCGGTGTTATCAGCACCGACGCGCGCCGATTAATTTATCTCGCTCTCATTGCTTGAATCCCTCTCGCAAAGAGCGTGACCTTCGGCAAGTGGTAGCAGCTAAGGCTGCGCGAGCCCGCTTTGCAGTTGCACCGAAACTTGCCTGCGTTAACATCGAAGCGAACAGTGTAGGTGTGCGCTTCCGGTGTAATCACGATGTAGCTGCCCGCGCCATTCAATTTAATTGTGCAACGCACCTTGCGCGCTTTGCTGATGGCATTCTGGAGGTTGGTCGAGAGCTGTTCGAATTCCCTCTCCGGTTGCTGTGACCCAAAACGTTTTGGGTTGACGTTCGGGTTGCTGAAGAAGCCCTTGCTGTTGGCGAGCGTGACGCCTTCGGCGAGCAGTGCGCGCGCGACGGTCGACTGTGAAGTCTTGCGGTCGAACGTGCACCAGGAATTGCACACGGCTACGACTGCCTGCGCCTCGGTGACCATCATCTCTTCACCGTTGCGCACGTCCATGCAGTGGATCGATTTAGGCTCACGCTCGATGCCGTAGACGCTATGCTTGACCGTGCGCTGGAGGCTGAGCAGGCTGCCCGGGCTGCTTTGTCTTGATGCTTTTCTGTATCCGCGTCTCATTGTCTGATTCCCTCTCTTTTTTAATGTCCCTACCCTGAATAACATTGTAGCCCCTACAAAATACGCTGTCAAGAAAAATCTGGAAGGGTCTACAAAATTATCTTGATTAAAAACTATCTTGCGCCTATAATGTTATAGGGGGTACAATGCGATGCATGAACGGGAAGACACCAAAGATGCTTACACCGAAACAATACGCAGAGCGGCAGGGGGTAGCCTATACAACGGTGATGAATTGGCTACGCCAAGACAAGATTCTTGGCGCGGTCAAACACGCGACACCAACTGGGCACTATTGGGAGATTCCGGTGAAGGCTGCGAAACCGAAGTTGCAGCCCGGCAGACCGCGGACGAAGAAAACCGGAGACTCGCCAGCGCGATCTTAAACCCCCGACTTTGGTCTTTTGTGAAGTATGGCTCGCGAAATTCATTGCCAGCCATTGCTGGCGTGTACTGCGTTCTAACACCCGAAGACGTAATGCTCTATATCGGGCAAAGCACGAACATCTGCCAACGGTGGAGAGGGCACCATCTACGGCAGCAATTAAGGGCAGGCAAATCGCTTCGGATTGCGTGGCGTGAGACTTTCAGCGAAGCGGGACGACTGAAGATGGAAGCCTTACTTATCAGACAGCACCAGCCGAGATTGAACGCCAATCTTTTACCGCGCTTGCCAAAGCCCGCTGCGACCAGCATGAGCAAGAAACTGCCGCGGGTGATGACCGCCAAGCAATTCGCCGAACAGATGAGCATCAACTATCGGACGGCTCTCAACTGGCTGGAGGCCAACTTGGTGCCCGGCGCGGAGCGCAAGCCTTCGCCGGTCGGCGAGTATTGGGAAATTCCCGACACAGCCTTAAAAATGGAGCGTCCAAGGCGCGGCATGGAAGGTAACGAGCTACAACAACGACGTGAAGCACTCGGAATGTCCCGCGATGAACTAGCCAAAGCGTTGCAGACGACATCCGTTTCGGTGTGGCGGTGGGAGAACGGTGAGCGTGCAATTCCGCCTTATCTACCGCTCGCACTTGAAACCGTAGAGCGGAATCACCAGAGCAATGGAATCAGGAGTCCCAAGAAAGGCACCAAGAAATGAGCATGGGTGGCTATATAGGCTATATCCGCTCGGCGGTTGAGGGCGAACTAGTGCCGAATACGCCTCATGTTTATCAAAAAACCTCACATGGCACAGGCGCGGAGACGCCGTGATTTATCACGGCGAGGAGCGTCCATACCCGAAGCGAATAATGTTTCAATACTTGACAACTTGTGCTACAATGCTCCGCGTGAAGCTGATCGCACAAGTCAAACTTCTGCCCTCGAAGGCGCAGGCTCAAGCGTTGAAAAACACGCTTGAATTGGCAAACGCTGCCTGTGATTGGATTAGCGAATTGGCTTGGGACGCGCAGGTGTTCAAGCAATACGACCTGCACAAACTTATCTATCACAGAGCGCGTAGCCACTATGATTTGTCGGCACAGGTAATTGTGCGGTGTATCGGCAAAGTCGCCGACGCTTACAAGCTCGACAAGAAAACTGCGCGCACCTTTAAGACGCACGGCGCGATAGCCTTTGACGATAGAATCCTGTCGTGGAAAACCGATAAGCAAGCGGTAAGCATCTGGACGCTCGCCGGTCGGCAGAAGATTTCGTATGTCTGCGGCGAGCGGCAAAAGCGGCTGCTTGAATCTCGCATCGGAGAAACTGACCTTGTTTACCGTAAAGGTGACTTCTACCTTCTGGCCGTGTGCGAAGTGCCAGAGCCAACGCCGAGCGACGTTGATAATGTGCTTGGCGTGGATTTTGGGATTATCAAACTCGCCACGGACAGCGACGGTCAGAGCTATAGCGGCGAGAAGATAGAGGAAACCCGGCAATGGTACGCCGCCCGTCGCGCCACTTTGCAGAAGGTCGGCACTCGCTCTGCCAAGCGCAAACTCAAGAAGATGAGCGGTTGCCAACGTCGTTATCAGGCCGACGTAAATCACTGCATTTCCAAGCAACTTGTCTCTAAGGCTAAAGACACGAAACGCTCTATTGCTATCGAAGATTTGAAGGGCATCGGGGCGCGGAGTACGGTTAGAAAGAGCCAGAGAGCCAAGCATCATAATTGGGCGTTCGCCCAACTCCGCTCGTTTCTCTCCTACAAGGCACAACTCGGAGGCGTGCGAGTCGTTGCGATTGACCCGCGCAATACATCGCGCACCTGTTCGGCGTGCGGGCATTGCGCGCGTGCCAACCGCAAGTCTCAATCTGAGTTTGTCTGTAAAGTTTGCCATCACTCTGCTAATGCGGACATCAACGCCGCGCTAAATATTCGCTCTTTGGGCATCGTCAAGCTGCCTATGGTTTCGAGTAGCATCGCTATTCAGAAGCAAGCCGCGTGATTCAATCACGCGGTATTTGACTACCAGTGACAAAGAGAAACTGCGTGCTTTTAGAGATGCTATTACTACGATGCTAGATAACACTTGAAACAGCCACAGAAGGCGCTAAGAAATGAGCACTACACTAGACAGAATCATTGAAGAAGTCCGCACGCTCACGCCCGAGGAGCAGCAACAATTGCTGGGGATGCTGGAGCATGAGACCCACAACTCTGAGCAGTCGCGACGTGCTGCCCTGTCAAAGAGCATCCGGGGCAAGTATGCGCACCTCGGCGTTTCGAGCAATGACTTCGCCGCGCGTAAAGCGGAAGAGATTGCTCTGGAAGATCGTCACAGCGCGACGAGGCGAAGCCAGCAGTGATTTACATTCTCGATGCGTGCGCGATGATCGCCTACCTCAATAACGAGCCGGGCGCTGATGTAGTTGAGGCAGCGATGATTGATCCGGCCAGCCAGTGCTATGCACATGCAATGAACTTGTGCGAAGTCTTTTACCAGTTTTACCGGGCTGGAGGCGAAAGCTCCGCGACCGGCGCCATCAGCGATCTTCACAGTATGAATGTGATTGAGCGCGCCGATTTTGATCAAACCTTCTGGCAGGATGCGGGACGGCTGAAAGCTAATGGCGGCGTGTCCCTCGCCGATTGCTTTGCTATTGCTCTCACAAATCGTCTTGGCGGGGCATTGCTCACATCTGACCATCATGAGCTCGATGCTGTAGCCGCAGCAGGCATCTGCTCAATTACGTTTATCAGATAGGATGGACGGCATGGCAAAGCGCAAAAGCAAAAAAGATGAGTACCAGGCGGCTGTCGAGGCGGTGGTTGAAGCTGCCCGGAGAGCAGAGAGTGCTAGTCAGAAATTTGATGAAGGCTGGAAACGGCTTTCTAAGGATAAAAGCGATGCTGATAAGGCACTACGTGAAGCCCTCGACAATTTGCAATACATCAATGAGGGGCGCAAGGGGAATTCGTAATTAAGCTATATTTACAGCAATACAGATTTACAGTAATACAGCATTACAGCAAATCTTATGTCTAAAAATTACGCCATTGCTCAACAAAAAGGCGGCGTCGGCAAAACGACAACCGCTATTAACCTCGGCGCTGCGCTCGTCGAGCGTGGACGTAAGGTGCTGCTTGTTGATATGGACCCGCAGGGCGCTTTATCTGCCGGGCTGGGTGTTGATCCTCTCTCGCTTAAAGAAACTATCTATGACGTGCTGCGCACGCCGCGCTTTGACCTTTCCCGAGTCGTCATCACCACTGAGACGGGCTGCGATCTCATTCCTGCCAACATTGACCTGGCTGCAAGTGAGATTGAATTGGTGAGTGAGCCTGGCCGCGAGCGCATCCTCAAGGAAAAGCTCACGCCGATAATGGAGCGGTACGACTACATCCTGATTGACTGCCCCCCTTCCCTGAGCCTCCTGACGTTGAATGCGCTTGCCGCTGCATCCGGCGTGATCATCCCGGTTCAGACTCAATACTTCGCCCTGCGCGGCATGGACTTACTTTTCCAGACGATTGACAAGGTACAGAAGCGGATCAATCCGGCACTGAAAATCATCGGCATCTTGCCGACCATGTTCGACGCCCGGACACTACATGCTCGTGAGGTCATCGACGAGCTGCGGCGCACGTATGACGATCAGGTCTGCAATACAGCAATACCGCTTACTGTAAAACTGCCTGATAGCACAATGGCCGGTAAATCAATCCTGGCTTTTAATCCTGGATCGCCGGCGACCGAAGCCTACAGAAAATTCGCAGAGGAGATTGAAGAGCGTGGCTAGTAAACGGGTGTCGCTCGCAGATCGCCGCGTACGCGACAAGAGGGGAGTGGACGCCCTTTTTGAGCAGCCAAGCTCAGACCAGGCGCGCGCAGCAGCGAAGAAGTCTCTGGCTAAAGTCACTCTCTACCTCCGGCCTGACCAGGTGGAATCAGTCGAAGACATTCAGCATGCCGAGCGAAAACGCACTGGCAAGAAACCTGATAAATCAGACCTTTACCAAGAGGCTCTGGACCTTCTAATTGAGAAGTATAAAACTAATAAATAAACAGCAATACAGCAATACAGCTTGCTGTGCTTACAGCTTGAGGTAAACACAGATTGCTGTAAATCGTTCTTGGAAAAGAAGTTATTGACGTAATCAAGCAATCAGAGTAGATTGCGTGCGGAAAAGAGAAAGCGCCCTCGGGTTCAATGTTTGGCGACTTAACCGAGAGCGCCTGACTCATAACCAACTCGCCTTTATCGGCGTGCCGGTATATTTATGTGCATTGTACACAACTGTGGCTGGAGAGCAAGAGCTAGAGTTGAAATTTTCTCTCACTCCTCATTGCGAGATTGGGAAAAGGCGGATACTACTAATAGTATAAATTCCCAACCGGTAGTATCCAGCCTCTTTTTTCTCAAACAAAAGCCCGGATCAATTGTATGTTGAGAAGGGAATCAGGTTGTTTGAATTTGAAATTTAGATCGTTTACAGGCCACAACTAATAGGATTCTTTCACAACATCTTGTGTTGAAGGCAACAAAGCGGTTTACGACAAAGATTATGGCTGTATTCTCGCTGGCATTCATTGAAAGCTTTTTGCTCTTTTGAAAATTCAGATTAGTCATTGCTGATATCAGCTACCAGCAATGGTAAAGATTTTCCCACTGGCACACGTCGGGCTGCCAGTGATTCAAGCCCTGGGCAGAGTAGCTGCTGTTCAGGGCTTTTGACTTTTAAACTGAGCAGAGCACAACGCTCATGCTCTAAACGCGAAAAGAGCCGCTCTGTCGGAGCGGCTCAATTCAAATTTCCCGTAGACCAACAGGAGGACACTTGAACGATGGGGCGCATATTACAGCCAAAAAACACAGAAGTCAATTCCCCTCAGTCATTATCCGACGCAGAGCCAAAACCGACCGACGGCAACACTAAAATATCAACTGACCAAGATTCTCAAACCATCCGGCGCGTGGGCCGGTACAAGAACGGCTTCGTCACTATTGACAATCGCACGGCGCAAGATAAGCAAATCTCTTGGGAAGCGCGTGGCCTACTTGTTTACCTGCTCAGCTTGCCCTTGGACTGGCAGATCAAAGTAAACCACCTCATTGGCCAAGGTAACGCTGGCCGCGATGCTGTACGCAAAATGCTACGCGAGCTACAGGCTTTCGGTTATGCCTCAGGATTCCATAAACCGGATGAGCATGCCCTGCGCGGTCGCTTTGGTGGCTCTGAGATCGTGGTTTATGAGTCGCCAGACCTTAACCCTTTTTTCCTAGCAAATTCACCGACGCCTGAAAAGCCGTCTTCGGTCGCGCAGGCACCTGAATCACCGACGCCGGATCCACCGACGCCGGATCCACCGACGCCTGAAAAGCCGTCTGCTTACAAAGTAAATAATTTACAAACTACAGATTTACAAAATACACACACACAACACCTCCGCGCCGGTGACACTCCAGCAGGTAGTGTGTGTGTAACTGATGAAAGCTCAGAAGAGAAGAGACCTTCACGAGAACAATTCGAGCAATATGCGCGGAACAATCGGGATCGCCAGGGGGCGCTGCTCGGAGAGGGCTGGATACGCACAGCAATCCGGACCGGCGAGTATGACGCGCTCGTGCTCAGGTGGATCACGGAAACCGAAAGCGGTGCCGCGGTTGAACGATCATTTCCAACTATCGAGGCGTGCCAGGATTGCGATTCGGCAGGCTTTACGCATAAGAGCCTTCTGGCAGGAGCTGCTCGCAAATGCACACACCCTAAGCTGAGCGAGGGTGCGCCGATAGTCCAGTCACCGGCTATGTCAGAGGTTGGAAGGTAAAACTGTTTTTGAAGAGGGAATTGAGGGATGAAAGCGAAACCTAAATCCAAAACAGTACCTTTGCCGCCATTCCCGAACGAATTCTGGGAGTCCATCTTGAAGATCAAGCTCGAAGATCCGAAGAGATTTAGCCTCTTCAGCCCTGGATTCAAACATAGCGCTCAGATTTACGAAGAGCAGCGTGACCGTGCACGTGCAGCCTTGGGGATCGCAGCTTGATACGGTTACAACGACAACTCAAAACGTTTTGAGTTAACCACGCGAGCGCACACACACGCGCCCGCCCACACCATCAATTCGACAAAGGAGACAAACCATTGCTTTATCGAAAAATTAAAATTTTCTGTAACGGGTGCCAGAAGGAGAGTGTAAATAACGTGCTCGTAAGCAGTGAGCAGGACCAGGTTAATGTTGTAGGTCTGACCTGCGCCCACATCTCACACGATCATGGACATGCCGGATTGAGGCGAACTGATGTCAAACTCGTCGAAATCGGCAGTGTCGAAGAGTGGAGTCCTGCTAATCAGCTCGGCCAAGACAAGCACAGTGTAATGGCTGATCTCGGTCTCAAGACCGAAAAGCAGGTCGACACAAGTGCGTATGAGGCCTCTCTCGCAGCGCAGATAGAAGAAATCGAAGCTGGACGCCCGAGCTTCACACCGGAGCAGCGCACTCTTGCCAAGAAAGCGGCCAGCCTCTCGCTTAGCGCCTATTCACGGCCAGATGCAAAACCATAAGCGCGTAGTAGGTTGAAATTGCGCCGGCTTTGTTAGATGGAACATGCACCCGCGCGAGGAGATTAAAAGGCTATGAAACAGGTTACTGAAGAGTGTCAGCGGTTCATTGTCCAGGCCATCGCGGCCTACATGCCGCTTCAGGAAGTGTCGAAGGCCGCGCACGTCTACTTCATGGAGGACCTCTCTGAGCAGGAGTTGCGCTTTTACGATCCAACACAAGATCTAAACCCAGAACGGATCAGTCCCCATCTCATTCGACTCTTCGCCGCCACGCGCGAGTGTTACCGCACGGGCATCGACTCCTGGGCTGATGAATGTGCTACTGGACATGTGACGAAGAATTATCGACTAGCGCTACTTCAACGAACTCTTGACAGCGCTAAGGCCGGGAATGACATAGCACAACCTGGCAGCTCCTATGACTGGCTTGTGCTCAACCTTCTGGAAGAAGCCGCGAAAGTTTCGAACGACTGGTACGAGCAAGGCGGGGACGTTTCGACCGGTGATGAACGGATGTTTAGGCTAATCACCCTTGGCTGGGATGTGGATGAGTTACTCGAAGATTATGCTGGCGACGACTGATGGCGTTTTAGGTCATTTGCGATGACACACACACGGTTTTAGGCTTTTGCCTTGCCCAGCCTTGCCAAAATCGGCATTGAGAACAATGAAACAGACACTGCCAAAAGCAATTCAACGCTTTATAGTTCAACAACTCGCGTATTTTGAATCGCCTGCCGAGGTGGTCGCAACCTGCAAGGCAGAATTCGATGTGCAGGTCACTCGTCAAACTGTTGAACATTACGATCCGACGAGGGGCGGAGAAGCGAAGCGCTTGGCTCAGGAGCATGTCGAGCTATTCCACGCCGCGCGCACGCGGTTCATCTCACAATTAGAGCTGCTGGGCATCGCGCACAAAGCGTACAGGCTGAGTCAAATCGAGCAGATCATGCGCAAAGCCAAGCTCGCACGTAATTGGTTTCTCGCCGCGCAAATGCTCGAACAGGGCGCAAAAGAGATGGGAGGGATCTACACGAATAAGCGTGAACATAGCGGACCGGGTGGCGGTCCGATCCCGGTCTCACTAGAAAGCCGAAAGCGTGAACTCGCCACGAAAATGCTAGAGAAGCTGACGGGAAAGGGGATCAGCGAAGAAGAGGCCCGCGCCTCTTTGATCAGCTTAGGAGTCGATGAATATGCCCTTCCATCCATACAAAGAGATCGAACCTGATCTAATTGAATACTTCTCTCTACTAGCATTGGCGCATGCGTCAGGTATTACTTTGGCGGTTGGCACTAATTACGAAGTGACTGTGCCGCCCGAGTTGATGCCAACGTTGGAGGAGTGGAAAAAAGGAGCTGAGGCGGAGTTGCGCGATCCTTCGCTCGGGCCGGACGGAGGAATGCTGGGTTGGGAAGCGCGTGCGCCGGCGCGCGTCGTCGAGGCCTATAAGCTTGAGATGAGCGAGAGAGTGCGCCAGGTGGCAGAGACGATGGCGATGTTTGAGGATGAGGAAGCCGCAACCTAAAACGTTTTAGGTGATGCGCGCCGAGGGCAGCTTAGAGAAGGGAAGTGAATAATGTCGAACGCATCGGGACAATACCAGCTATCAATTTTACTCAAGCTCGCTGACCAGATGAGCGGCGGCCTGAGTAAAGGTGTGCGTAACCTCCGCGCCTACGGCAAAGAAGTAAAGTCAGTCCTGACAATCCAACAACAATTAAGCCGTGCGCTCGGCAAACCTCTCCCGACGAGCGGTGTTGACAAGTACATGGGAAAGATGAAGGCTGCGACCAAAGAGACGCGCGCCTTCGGAACAGAGCAAGGCAAGCTCGGTAAACGGTTAAGCCAGCCCATCAGCACAAAAGGTCTGGACGCTCAGATTGGCAAGCTGCGTGAATATAAACGGGTCTTACGCAGCACCACTATGGACTCGGACGGCCTTCGCACTTCAGTGCGCGGAAGACTTCCAGGAAGTGGTCGCGGCGTGGTTGACTCTCCCGACCTTCTTGCGCCTCGCACGCCCCGCGCGCCCCGTCTACCGCGAACACCCAAAGCTCCGCGCCGCTATACAATGGGAGATCGGTTCTCAGATGCGGGCGAATTCCTGATGAACACGCGCCAGGTTGGCAATGTATGGCGCGACCAGGTGCAATCGCTTGAGCAGTACACAGACGCCGCTACACGGCTCATACGCTCAGAAGCCGGGTTAAAGATAATAGGACTACGGGCAGACGATCTGACAAAGAGTTTCGCTGCAATCAATAAAACCAGCAAAGAAGTATCTACCGTTTCGCGCATAGATTTAACGGAGGGCTTCACTGACTTATACCAAGCTCTCAACAATGTAGATTCTGCGACAAAAGCCTTGCCTTCTGCCGCCAAATACATGACCAACTTCCGCGCTTTCTTCGGTGAGAAATTCGGGCGTGAAGGAGCGAACGAGGAACTGCTTTCGAGCTATAAGGCACTCGAATACGTTGGAGCTACACAACGCGGCGAGGTCGAAATGGATAAGACCTTGCAAGAGTTTATTCGCATCACCGCCTCCACCAGCGGGCGTGTAACTCCATCGGAAATTTTGATGATGCTTCGCAAGGGAAAAGTAGCCACGCGCGGGCTGTCTGTCTCTGGATTGAGAAATGCTGCGAGCTTGATTGAAGATTTTTCTGCGCCTACCGCAGGGCAAAGCCTGATGACATTGTACGGGACTCTTGTGCAGGGCAAGATGAAGGAATCCGCTGCCGCTATGTTCCAAAAGTATGACCTGCTCAAACCGGGCGGATTCACGTACAAAAAAGGCACAACTACAGCTTCTAAAGTTTTAGCAGGCGGTAACATCTTAGGCCCGCTAGTTCAAAAAGACCCGATGGAAGCGGCAACTGTGCTGCTTGAACATCTTCGCAAAGGCGGCGTAGATGTCGAGAACGAAAACAAGCTGCGTGAAATCACCGGCATTATGTTTCAAGACCGCAACGCCTTCGTCATGATGGATACCTACATGACGCAAAGAAAACAGATTGAGAAAGAAGCTGCCCGCATGGGAGTGTCAGCGGACACTTACCAGCAATCAAAGCTTCTCAATATTGATCCCGAATTAAAGAAGCTCGGACAGATGGAAGAGTACAAGGCTCAGATGGAAGATTTCAAAGTTTCCATCGGGCAAAATTTACTTCCCATGATGACAAGTCTCATGGGTGTGATGACACCGGTTAGCCAGTTCTTCAAGGAATATCCAACGGTCAGCAAGTATGCCGCTGGTTTACTCATCGCCAGTAAAGCCGGAAGTGGTCTGCTTCAAACATTCTCTATTTATAAGCAGTCGCAATCAATGAACTTTATGAGGCGCGCTCAGGCTGATGCGATTGGCTTGGGTAGCTCCATGAGTGCTGCCGAGCGCAAGGCGATTGGCTTAAAGGGCAGACTCAGTTCCGCTGCCGGGACGTTCGGATTCGTTCTCAAGTTTGCAGTTTATGGGATCGCGCTTGAGAAACTCTTCGAGTTGTTCAGTGAGATGAAAGCAGCGCGCGAGGCTTGGGATAACGTCGGCAAGCTAAGCGGTGAGCTTAATACCAGCATGGCGAAGGATATAGCCGATTCTAAGAAAAGAGCAGCGGATTATATAAAACGTGGGTTGCCCGTTCCCGCCTATCTTGAAGAAAGCTATTCACCGAAACGTATGCTTGAGCAGGCCAGTAATACGCTGACCGGCTTGAACACTTCAGATATGCCGAAGGGTGCAGTTGGTTTTCTAAATAGAGCCGCGTCCTACGTACCGGGGGCGGGCGGCTTTGGCGGGGGCAGTCTCAAAGAGATACTCAAACGTGGGAGTATTGATCAGGGTGTCGAGATGGTTAGCAGCAGAGCAAGTGAACTTCAGAACCCTGAGCTGATGGGCGCATACCGCGCGAAGATGTTTGCCAGAAAAGATGTTACTCCCGAGATGGCATACAAGTCAGACGTGATCTTGCACAAGTTCAACCCCGCCGCCTTCGCACAATCGCACGTCGAAACGATAAGAATGACGGCTGCTCTCGCCGCCGAGATGGGAACGGCTCAGCAAAGCATCAAAGCTATCAGCCCACCGGCAATGGATACTGCGACAGCGTTATATAACTTGCATATACCGGCGATGATGCTCCCCGATGCTTTTAACAATGCGCGCGCAGCTATTCAGAACTTCGAGAGCGCCGTCGCATCCATCAACCTGACACCTCCGCCACCGGTGGGAGTCAGCGGCGGAAATAGTCTCTTCGGACTCGACGGCTGGAAAGCCAGCGGAGGCCCTGTCCGTAAAAACAGAAGCTATATGGTAGGAGAGCGTGGTCGAGAGATTTTCACGCCTCATGAGAACGGTTTTATTACTCCGAACCACCAACTCTCCCGGCAATCACCCGGCGATTGGTTGAAAGATTCACTGACTATCAAACAGTCTTTAAGCGACTCTCTCAATCTGCCCTATGCAACACCCTTTCGTCACAATAACGGGCAGAAAGACTCCAATGCTATCCCGGCTCGTGTCACGCAGCCGTGGCGACACGTGAGCGCACGCGATGGAGGCTCTGACAAAGACATCTTCAGGCCACGCCCTGAAGTTCCTGCCTTGCGAGGTGCGCTCAATGATACTGCGCGAGTGACAGGAAAGTGGGAACCACCTGGCGCCTGGCTGAAACACTCAGAAGCAGCGAAAAGTGTTATCTCTCCTGAGACGGTGAGATCGGATCGGTTGAAAGCCAACGCGCAACCTTCGATCTTCCCTTCCAAAGCCTCGGGTGGAATGGTAGAGCGTGGCGGCTTCGTTCATATGCATGACAAGGAGGCCATTGTCCCGGCGCGAGTTACTCGCAGATGGCGAGACAGTGAGAATTTTACACCGAATTATGAACCGTTTCGACAATCATCCGATGTCAGGAATGCTCTCGCGCCAGAGGCTGTTAGCGGCGCGATCAATGATAACAGCGCATCAGAGAGACACTTTAATATCACCTTGAATGTGACCGGCGATGTGAAAGACCCTGAACGGTTGTCTAATGAGATCGTCTCCAAGCTCGAAGCGAAGATCGCCGCCTTAGATAGAAAGACAAACAGCGTCAGACACTTCAACCGAACCGGCGTCCGTGCGTTAGAAATAGGGGAGGAGCGAGGGTAATGACTGATAAGGCTGAGAGGCGCAATATTTACAACGCGGCGATCCTGATTATGCGTGGTCGCGACTGGACGCTGGAAGCTCAGGCTTTCATCGCGCACTCGCACGACGAGGCACGCGGCCTGAGTCTCGTCTGGGCGAAGCAAAAACATCCAGGCGCTGACCGTTACTGCGCGCACACTTGCGTAATCACCGACGCGGAAACTATCGCCGAATTAATGGGTGGACTGTACGAGCAACTCGCGGCTGACAAAGCCGACCTGGAGAAGGAGATCGAAGAGGTCAGGCGGCAGGCGAGCGGTGAGCCTGAGCCGTCATCAATCTTTATCTCTCCCGAAACGGATCAGCTTCAATAACTGGGCATAGCATCTGAGCCGGACTTATTCCGCTGATTAAAGTGTCCGCCAAATCTACACAATATCTTGTGATCTCCACCACAAGATATTGATTTCGGACGCGGGGCGTAGTGATTTTGAAAATGGACGATCTGCGATAAGCAGGGCTTATAGTTTGCACATGAACATGTGCTTACATCTTGCGCCCATGCTCCAAAATCTCACACCATTTTCATTATCAAGGTAATGCGAGTCGGATAACGTATTTTTCGTCCGCCGGATCATGATTTGCATAAGGCTCTCAGACTCTTCCCGAGTCCTATAACGCCAAGCCGATGAGCGTTATATTTCTCGTCCGTTGCCAGCCTCACCTCGACTGTTCGCAGAGCAAGAATCCCGGCTCGCTACTGGATCACTTTCACCCTAGGCGAAACCATTCCCGTAGCGATTAAATAGGGGGATGTACGCACACACGAAGCGGCGACATTCAAAGACCGTAAATAACTGCCTTTATTGAGTTTTTATGGTATTAATTCGCTACCACTTTTTGAATTCCACTACAATTGTCAGCAAACTCTTTATTTCCAGAATTTATATGGAAAGATTGGTAGTTTTTATCGGACGCAGGATTATTACTTTTCGATAAGTACCTTTATTTGGAACTACATAAGATACTACTCATATTGTTATTTGTCTTGACAGTTTATCTTAAGTCGTGTTATTGGACTATTAATGGGGTAGCGTTATGCTACCATACCCACCAAAGCTGTCTCCGATCTAAACAGCAAGCAACACACAATAAATGGTAATGTTGCAAAGATTAGTTTGAGGCGTGAAAGATCGTTGGCCCATTCCTTCATGCTGCGATCTGAAAGAGGTTCAAGACAAACTGCGCCTGACCTTGCGCGTCGCTTCCACTCAATCTTTTGACCTGACCTTTCCTCATCATGTTCACAGCTTCAATCCCTTCGAGTGTTCGTTCCGCTGTAGGGAAACTCTTAAAGGATTGCGAAGCTCGCACTTTCTTTTTGACGAACCTGTGGTCTTGCTCAATCACATTGTTAAGATATTTCACTCGCCGTAGCTTACAGTCCTTGGGCAGAATCCGTTCGGCTTGTGATGAAGTGAAAGCTTCTGGATAAGCAGCATTCTTATCGACGCTGATGGAAAATGGTAAGCGGCCATGATCAGCTCTCATCATCTTCCGAAAGAATCGTTTTGCTGCGGAAACGTCGCGTTTAGCTGAGAGCAGGAACTCAATAGTTTGTCCTTCTTTGTCTACAGCCCTGTAGAGATATTTGCAGGTCTTGCCAACTTTGATATAGGTCTCATCCACTCGATATGAGGTACCACTCATCTTCAAATGCTGGCGGATGCGTTTGTTAATTTCAGGTGCATAACGCTCTCTCCCACCGAAACACGGTTGAGTGATCCACGTCGAGTCCACGCTCGCGCATCATCTCCTCAACATCGCGGTAGCTTAATTGATAGCGGCAGTACCAACGGACGCACAAAAGGATGAGTGATGGCTCATGGTGCCGCCACTTAAAGGGAGATGATTTGTGTTTCAATGTTAGAATCCCAAAGAGGTTGTAGGATGATCTGAAGGATGGATTATAGCGGAGTAGCTAATTCTTGCAACACTACCTATTTAGCTGCGTCCCAAGCGAGCCAGGGTTGTCACCGGACCGGCGATTCTCAAACCATAGCCTTCGAACGATTCCCAGTCATCGGCGTCATAAGTGTATACCAACCTAACGCCGGCGACGATCGCGGCCGCCGCATGGCGCGCGTCGTGAACCCGCCTCGCCCTGAGATGCTGTGAGGCGGCTAATTCCAGCATCCGAAGTGCGACATCCTGATCGTCCGAAAGAATCCTGATCATCGACGGCGGCTCTACCAGTAAGCGCACCGCTTCCGCAGCCTGCTCCGGGTCGTGAGGCGGCTCGGCCTGCTGCCACGTCAACGCGGCGTAAACTTCACTCAGGATGCCCGTGGTCGTACAGGCCAGTATGTCTCCCCGCCGGGCGGCTTCCACGAGCGGTCGCGCTTCCGCGTGGCGGGTGTCGCCCGTAAGCAGCGCACCGATGAGGACGCCAGCGTCAAACAGCACATACTCCTCTTTAGTAGACGGCATCCTTCCACCCTTCGGGCACACGCCCCTCCAGCTCCGGCAACGGCCGCAACTGCGACGCGGGCTTGATGGTGACCAGTTCCCCTTCCTCCAGGACCACCGTGATGGCCTCACGGCTCTGCGCCACTTCGTGGAGTAAATCTTCGAGCGTGCGCCCCTTCAATTCCTCGAGCGTTCTGATCTTATGAACTTCCTGAACCATCTCTTACTCCCATCCTGTAACCTCTTTACTGGGCGGCCGAAGATCTATCATCCGCCGCGGCACTTCCCTCTGAAAATTAGTGCAACAATCTGTTGTACTAATTTCGCGACCTCGCCCTATGCCGCTTCAGGCGGATCTACCTCATCCAATCTGCGCTTGCCTGGTGTTCGCCGCTCCTTCTCTATAGATTGTATCAACTTCTTCAATAATTCATCGGCTTCCCGATCCGGCCGGCGAGTCGGATTGCTAATCACGCGCCAGCCGTTAGGACAGCTGCTGCGCCTGGACGACTGATCCGGAGCGTTTTCGGATTCGTCGACGGAAGACATTTATCTCACTTCCCTTCTTCCTTGAGCCGTTCGTGCTTACACCGGGCGACTCCGCCCTCGGGTCCCTTCGGGTAGTAAAAACCCGTCCCCTTACAATCGGGACATTTGCCGGCGTCAACATTTGAGGACTGGTCCGCCCCCTCTGGGTGGAGGAAACTCTCAATCAGCAGATCAGCTTCGCCCGTGCGATGGATGGTCGTCGCGTAGCCACCTGGATTGTTGATTCCCTGTCCCGTTGAGCGCAGGTGTTCGGCGTACCTTCTGCATTCTTCGATGGTGAACCTGGAACCCACACGCACACCATCTGTGTTTGAGTGTGTCTTTATTAAATCCTTATTACTATCTTTATTGGTGGTGGCTGGCGGTATGGTGCCCCGCGCCTCTGTGGTGTTTGACACTATAGTCTTTTCGTCTTTTACTATAGTGTCTTTTGGTATAGTGCGCGGCGGTATAGTCATCCCTGGCAGAACCCGGTACCGCTTTCCTTCCTTACCACCTTTTTTGTCTTCGCCTAAGTCTTCGATTAATCCCTTTTCCACTAAAATTGCAATGCTCTTCTGCACGCTGGTTCTCGACATCACGCACTGCTTGGCAAGGGCTCCCAGTCCAACAGTGCATTCTTCCGATTTCCATCCGCGCGAAAGCCTGTAGAGGCGATTCAATACTACCTGCTCAAAGGGCTTTAGTTTAAGTTCCGGAATCACCCGATCCGATAGATCATTTAAATATTGAAAGTAGCCTTTCGAAGAATCTACTATAACGCCACGCACTATAGTGCCTACCGTTATAGCGTCTCTTACTATGGTGGGTCGCGGTATAGTGCGTTTAGATATGGTGGAATCTGGTATAGTGTTATTTGGTATGGTATCTAGCACTATAGCGGCTTGCGGTATAGTGCTTTCCTGCTCTTTTCCCTGTTCCTGCTCCTCCCGCTCCCTTTTCAGCTTGGCGGCGCGAAGTAGCTCCGCCATCGTCATGATATTTTTAGGCTCACTACTCATCGCCTGCTCCGTCTCGTAACTGTAGTTCTCTGAAGGCTGAATCGATAAGCTCGGGACTCACCCTCGGCATCTTGGCGATCTGTGCCATCTCGTAAGCTACGGTGCAGATCCTCAAGACTTCCCTGGGAATCCCGCCCGACAGATCATAAATTTGACTTGCGGAGTCGGAAGGGAATGGGTTATTAATCTTGGCATGTTTACAGCGGAAGGCAATCACTTCTTCCACTTCCGATGGGGACAATGGCGCCAGAACGGTCGGCATCGTCAGGCGCGTATATAAAGGCTTCTGCTTTTCGCTGATCAGCCTGTCTCTCAATTCCAGCTGCCCGGCTAAAATGATTTGGATGAGCTTGGCCTCGTCTGTCTCGAAATTTAAAAGAGCCCTAACTATTTCCAGCATTTTATGGTCGAGCTTCTGGGCCTCGTCTATAAATAAAACCACGACTTTATCGGCGATAAACTGCTCGCCGAGCCAGGTTTCGAGCTCTCTTAAATGCTGCTGCGTCCCTTTGCGAGCCGGCAGGTCGAATAATTGCGCGATTCCCTGTATCATCGCGTATTCGGTTTTGAAAGTGGGGGAGGGAATTAAAACAGAAACTACCTCGGGCATGGCATCGAATTCGGCGTGAGAGCGCCGGATGATGCTGCTTTTGCCCGTTCCGACTTCCCCTAATATGGCCGTCAATCCCTGCCTGTGTTCTACGGTATAGTTGATTCTGTAAGCAGCTGCTTCCAAAGCCGGCGTCAAATATAAGGTGATGGGGTTGGGTGAGATAGAAAAAGGGCTAATTCTACGCTTCATAAGCAATGGCTTTTACCATGTCTTTACCCTAATCTCAAGACTTATTTTCTCTGAAATACAAAAACAAAGCCTTGTTTTTGTGTAAAGTCTGATTCCAATTGCTTCAAATAGGAATCAGCAAAGCGTGAAGACAGAAGGCCACCCCTATCAGCGACGAATTGTTAATAAGCACCTAAGCAAAAGTTATCAGGTATTTAGAATTGACTTTCACTCAGTAAAATGGCGATTCCAGCGATTCTTTATACCGGGAAATTTATGATCGAGTGCTTAGTTAGGGGTTATTGTGCATTTAAGTTCTTGTATCGCTCTTAAAACCGGCTTGGAATGTCCGTTTCACGGTGTGTTTCACGCATCATAGCCTAGCATTTACCGCAATTAGCACAACATTGTTTCGGGCTTCCTCCGGCAATTCCGATAATGCCCCTTTTCAGAAGAGAATTATTGACAGGTTTTTACTATTAGCCCATGATGACAGGTGTTCTGGCTTCTAAAATAGCTCTGAGGTGAAGTGCTCTCATGACGCCTGATCAAACCCTCCTAAATCTCCAGCAAAGGGAAGCCATCGCTCCTAAGCGTTTTGACCCTCGCTCTGCTACTCCTTTCGTCAACAAGTCAGTTTCTGAGGAGACGCGCCGTGCTTATCGTCGAGCAGTGGCCGACTTCTTTCAGTTCATTGGGGGCAAGCACCCAACGGATGTTGTGCCAACTGACGTGCAGAGGTGGCGTGATCATCTGCGCCATAGTAGGAAGCGTGCGGCTACAGTCTCCTTCAAACTCTCCGTGGTTCGCTCCTTCTTCGAGTATTTGAAGGCTGCTGGAATAGTTGTACTCAACCCGGCCTCGACGAAGCTGGTCACCCCACCGGAGTTGCCGACAGAACCTGCGGGACGTGCTCTCACTTCCAAAGAAGTTCAACACCTGCTGACAGGACCAGACAGAGAGAAGCCGGAGGGGGCGAGAGACTATGCCTTGATGCTGATTATGCTGAGGCTCTCCATGCGGGTGGCTGAAGTCTGTAGCTTGCGCGCCTCGTCAATAAAATGGAGCCACGGGCGGTGGACTCTGAGGTGCAAGGTTAAGGGGGGAAGGGAGGATGTCTGGCCGCTGCCGAAGGATGTCAAGCAAGCCATTGATGAGTATTTGAAACTGGATGCTCAAAGACGTGAGACTCTGCACAATGATAGGGACGCATATTTATTTCAGCCGCACTTGAACTACAGAACGTTAGTCTTCGATAAGGCACTCTCGACAAGGATGGTGCAGAACATTGTTGCCAAGTGGGGCAGATTTACGGGAGTCGGAGATGTCTCACCGCATGACCTCAGACGCACGGCCATCACACGTGCATTGGAGATGGGGCAGACTTATCGACAGGTGCAGATGATGAGTAAGCACAAGGATCCGAAGACTGTCATGAGGTATGATCATGGCAGGGAAAATCTGGATCAGAATGCTGTGAATTTCATTAGTTATGATGAAGAGTTATCCAATCTTGAGAAATAATTGAGTTCAGTGAAATGTATGATAACGGTCAGTGAAATATCTGAATCGGCGATGACGGAAAACCGAAGAGCGTGCGCGCGTTTTTCGAGCGCGGCAACGCCTTTACGCTCAAGAAGCTCCAAGAGCGATTCACCATAAAGATGTCAGACAAGTAGCAGCACGGCCACCTAACCAACGACATGCAGCGGACGCCGAAAGCTATCAGTTGCGGCGATAATGCTTATTATTTGAAGCAGCGGCGCGCTATGGTAAACTTGCGCTTATTTTTGAACTTTGAGATTGATAGGTGGAGAAGCTATGACCGTTACATTAGAACTGAAGCCGGAAGTTGAGGCGCGCGTTGTGGAGCAGGCTGCAAGTCGCGGCGTGCCGGTCGAGGACTTCTTGGAATCTGTGATTGAGGAAAGTTTAAACGGAGTGGAAAACCTGAATTCTTACCGAACGTCCGAAGAGTGGGAAGCGGCGCTAGATGAATTCGCCGACAGCCCCGCGTTCGGCAGAGCCGTATCGTTTGTTGATGACAGTCGCGAGAGCATTTACCGCGAGAGGGAAGATAGCCAACTATGAGCTATCTCGTGGATACGAATGTTCTGCTGCGCCTTGTACAAAAGAATCATCCGATGAGACTGGACGCTCGGCGGGCATTGGCCGCTCTCCGAAAGCAGGGTGAGGAGCTTTGTATTATCCCGCAAAACCTCATTGAGTTTTATGCCGTCGCTACTCGCGATCTCGTAGATAACGGACTAGGGCTGACTGTGAATGAGGCGGCGCGGGAGATAGGAAAGCTGAAGCGCATTTTCAAGCTGCGCCCAGATTCTCAGGCGATCTTTATCGAATGGGAGCAGCTTGTAGCTCAATATCAGGTGATAGGAAAGAAAGCGCATGACACGCGCCTCGTGGCCGCGATGAAAACGCACGGCATCTCACATATTCTGACTTTCAACGTGAAAGATTTTAAGCGATTCAATGACATTACTCCGGCTTCACCTCAAACTATCACTTAAAAAGAGCAGGGAAGTTGTGTCACTTGACCATCTATTAGATGCCAGCAACATATCTTTGTGATATCAATTGCATTCTCTTGATGTTGACTGGGCAGCCGTTCACTTATCCGAATCCTTAAGGTTCATACTTATCTCTCATTATGAAAGAAAAATCGCACCGCGGTGATTTGACCGCGCGGATGATTGAACTCCAACTGCTATTGACCGACGGCGGACGCTCACAACGCGAGCTGATCGAGCACTTCCGGGTCGACCGCAAAACCATCAAGCGCGCGATTGACGCACTTTCAATTCATTATCAGATAACTGAAGAACCGGACGGGCGCGAAGTCCGTTACGGTTACAGCAAAGACTATAAATTTACTCCACCGACACTTACCCCGTTAGAACTGGCCACACTGCTCCTCGCGCAAGAATCAATTGCCGCCACGGGGTTGACGGCATTTGGTTCACCTTTCGCCGAGCATGCGCGACTCTTAGTCATGAAAGTGCGCAACTCCTTGCCTACACAGTTACGCGAGAAACTCGACCTGCTTGCTAACGTCTTCGGCTCTGCTGCCGTTCCTGCTAAAGACTTCGCGCCATACGCTGCAATAATTGATCGCTTGATGAGTGCCATTATTGAAGGGCGCCGCGTGCGACTTAGCTACCACAGTCTGACTGACGACAAAACCAAAGAGCGGCTTGTTGATCCTTACTGCGTTTATTTCGACCCGGATGGCGCGACCCTTAAATTGATCGGCCATGATAACCTCCGGGGCGCAATTATTCCGTTTTCGATAGACCACATCCGCACCTTACTTGAAACAGATGAACGATTCGTGCGCCCGGATGACTTCGACCTACGTGTTTATCTCACGGAGCATTGCTTCAATGGCATTCACGGCGCGCCCGTCACCGTGCGCTTACGCGCTCACGGGACCACTGCGCGCATCTTTCGCGAACGGGTCTTTCATCCATCACAGCGTTTGATCAAAAAATCCACCAGTAAGAGGCAGAGGGGGGAAGAGACGACCACCATCGAGATGCGCGTCGCACGCGGGCGCGGGCTTGTTCGGTTCATCCTTAGTTGGTCGCCCGACGTGGAGGTTCTTGAGCCGCCAGATCTCCGCCACGAAATCATCGCAGCACACAAACAATCGCTCACACTCTTAGATACTGCTGCGGAATAAATATTTTCCTTGTTATCCCGACGTTGCCCCGTCCTTGCCCGCAATGGGGAGTATTGTTGCGTGAAAGTTACTGCTGGTAGCTCTCGGCGATTGAAAACAGTTGAGAAAGCACAAAGCTTCAGATGGATAAAAATCTATACCTCTTCTGGGCAAAAACGGCACCGGACATGCCGCAACACCCGCGTGGTTATCATCCATTGCTGTGCCATATGATTGATGTCGCGATGGTGGCATGTGTATAGTGGACCCCAAAATCAAGACAAAATTTCGACCACTTTTAAGGTGGAATTTGCTCCTTTCATTTGAGTCGGCTAAAGCCGTTGCTGTTTGTCAATTGAATATCCGAAATGCACCTCGGCTGGCGTCCGATACGCCAACGCTTGATGGACTCGCTTGTCGTTATAAAACTCAAGGTAACTGCCAACTCCAACACGGGTCTCTCGCGGCGTCGTGTAATTTTTGATATATACATCTTCATATTTGACCGTTCGCCAGAGTCGCTCGGTAAAGATGTTATCGAAGGCTCGCCCTTTGCCATCCATGCTGATGCGCACGTCGGCATCTTGCAGCGTCGAGATGTAGGCCAAGCTCGTGAACTGGCTCCCTTGATCCGAGTTAAAGATCTCCGGCTTCGCTTGGCTGAAGGCTCGATTGACTGCCGTGAGCACGAAATCAACTTTCAGACTATCATCGAGTTCCCAACTCACCACATAGCGTGAGTACCAGTCGATGATCGCTACCAAGTACATCCAACTGGCGAGCAGCCGGATGTAGGTTATATCAATACCCCAAACTTGATTCGGCTGCTTGATCTCAAGCCCTTTGAGCAAGTAAGGAAAAACTTGATGACCCGCAGTGGCCAGACCCACATTCGGCTTTGGCGCAATGCCTTCGATGCCCATCTCCCGCATATGACGCTGTACCTGTTTGCGATTGACAAGCAGACCTTCGCGTCTGAGGCAGGCCGTGATTCGTCGCGAACCATAGAACGGACTCTCTGTATAGAGAGCATCAATGCGATGTTTCAAGGCGACCTCTTCAGCCGGGGGCTCAACCGGCTGATAATATAGCCCCGCGCGATTGAGTCCGAGCAACTCAGCTTGTGTCTTGATGGCAAACTCTGAAGCGTGCCATTCAACCAGCGCCGCGCGCTCATCGCGCCGCAGGATCGAGACCAGATTTTTTTTTGAGCCAACTGAGTTGCGCGCTCAGTCGGCCAATCTCCGCATAAAGCTCCTCGACCTGTTGATCGTGGGCGGCGATAAGATCAGCGGTTTGACTTTTCTTATCAAAGAGCGAAGCCATCTCTTTAAGAACCATGTCACGCCATTGACGGAGTTGATTCGGATGGACTTGATACTCGGAAGCCAGTTGCGCAAGCGTCTTCTCTTCTTTAAGAAGCTCGAGGACGAGTTTCGCTTTGAAGGCGGCGGTATAGTGCTTTCTCATGGTGGTTCCAACCCACCTTAAAACTAGCACATCTTTTGTCCGAATTTACGGGTCCACTATACTGATCGCTGCTGGAGCGCGCGTCAAGGCGAAAGATCATTGGGGAGATACGGCGTTGAAGCAAGCTGTGGAGTTTGGTCATCTGGAAGTGGTCAGGAAGTTGCTATCTAGCGGTGCGGATGCTAACTCGAAAGACTATTTTGGTAAAACTCCATTGTTCAATGCGGCACACCATGGTAATACCCTTATCATGCAGGCTTTAATTGATGCCGGAGCCGATGTGAACGCGCGGGACAGTGAGGGGCGCACAGCATTACTGAGGGCGGCTATTGAGAGTAACTTGCCGGTTGTGAAATTCTTAAAGAGCTTAGGCGCACACACGGAATCGCCTAGCGAAGCATTGCTCTACGCATCAGCGTTAGGTGACGGTCCAGCCGTGCGAAAGTTGCTTGATGATGGCGTTGCTGCCAACGAGACCATCGCCACCGGGTTGACTCCGCTGATGATCGCAGCAGGCAACGGTCGAACTACTGTTGTTAACCATCTTCTCACAGCCGGTGCCGAGATAAATGCTATAGCTGACAATGGCGATACAGCTTTGATGTATGCCTGCCAGAGCAAGAATCGAGACACAGTATTGACGCTCATCAAAGCTGGTGCTCATGTAACAATCCGGGGCATGGGTGGGAATACGGCACTGACAACTGCGGCAACATATTTCGATGACGCAGAGTTGGTCGGGATGTTTCTGGAAAGAGAGGCCGATGTAAACTCTCAGACCGAAAAATACCATTACACTGCGCTGATGGCTGCTGCGGCATTTAGTAATACCAAGACACTCAAGGCTTTAATAGAGGCAGGGGCAGATGTGAACCTGCAACACCGGGATGGCAAGACAGCTTTGATGTTAGCGGCGCAGTCTGGTCAAGCTGAGGCCGTCGCCACACTCTTAAAGACGGGTGCTATCAGTAGTGTCAAGGACAATCAGGGAAAGACCGCTTTGGATTATGCTACTGCGCGAGGACATACTGACATTGTGGGTATGCTTAAAGCATCCCAGTAAAGTAACTTCAATATTTGGACGGAAAGATAATAATCAACAGTTACTTTTCATATGCCGCAATATAACAAGTCGCTGAACCGGACGCGCAAATAGCTTGCCTTTTACCTCCAATATCTCGTGCGCGCCGGTTAGCTCCAGCGTTAGGCGTCTTGCGGCAAATTAATTCACGTGCCATGATTATTAACCGGAGGCGATGTATGAAATTTAACGTGACAGTTGACCGAGATGAAGATGGCGTGTGGGTAGTCGAATGCCCCGCGATCCCCGGCTGCGTCAGCCAGGGGCAGACGAAGGACGAGGCCATGGAGAATATTAAGGAAGCTATCGCCCTCTGCCTCGAAGTGCGCGCGGAGAAGGGGCTGCCGCTGACTATCGAGACGCGTCAAGTTGAGGTCGCGGCGTAATGCCTTCGCTGCCGGTGCTAAGCGGGAAGGAAGTCGTGCGGGTCTTCGAGTCTTTCAGCTGGAGCGTGGCTCGTCAGCGAGGCAGTCACATTATCATGACCAAAGAAGGGGAGATCGTCACTCTCTCAGTCCCCGACCACAAGGAAGTCGCTAAAGGCACGCTGAGGAGTCTCATCCGCTCTGCTAATCTTACAGCCGATGAATTCGTCGCAGCTATCTAACTCACCCGCTGCCTAACAACGGCATGCACCCGACCCGCAATAGCGCGGCTCTCATCTTCAACGGCAGCAGCGGGCGGGTGATGCCGGGCGTTAGATCGCTTCAAGAGTTCAGACGTTTGATTTAAGTAAGATAAGGAGAGTTCCATGCTAAAAAGGAATAACTTATATTCAGCGTTGTTGCTGATCATAGTTTTATCTACTCCTACGTTTCCCCAAAGTGAGAAAAAGGTAGCTTACGGGGTTCTGATAGATAATACGGGTTCATTAAGAACACAGTTCAATCTTGTGAAAGCCTTAGGCAAAGGCGTGATAGAAGGCCTTGCACAAATATTCAAATGAAATGAATAAATAGTCATGAATTATGCACCCTTTCCTGAATAAATGTGCAAAGCCAATTGGAGGGGCATCAACGATAATGCGAGATTATGTCCTCACAAAGCCCCGAGGCCGAGCCTCTCTCGGACATAATCCCAATGGATCCGACGCCCCCATTTACAGGTTCTAAAGACCAGACTCCGCCCCTCACCGGCTCTCGCGCACGTTCGGCAAAACACACCTCACCTCTGCGCTCACAGCCCCGTATCCACGCATCCGCGAAATCGCTTCCCGTAGCGATTAAATAGGGGGATGTACGCACACACGAAGCGGCGACATTCAAAGACCGTAAATAACTGCCTTTATTGAGTTTTTATGGTATTAATTCGCTACCACTTTTTGAATTCCACTACAATTGTCAGCAAACTCTTTATTTCCAGAATTTATATGGAAAGATTGGTAGTTTTTATCGGACGCAGGATTATTACTTTTCGATAAGTACCTTTATTTGGAACTACATAAGATACTACTCATATTGTTATTTGTCTTGACAGTTTATCTTAAGTCGTGTTATTGGACTATTAATGGGGTAGCGTTATGCTACCATACCCACCAAAGCTGTCTCCGATCTAAACAGCAAGCAACACACAATAAATGGTAATGTTGCAAAGATTAGTTTGAGGCGTGAAAGATCGTTGGCCCATTCCTTCATGCTGCGATCTGAAAGAGGTTCAAGACAAACTGCGCCTGACCTTGCGCGTCGCTTCCACTCAATCTTTTGACCTGACCTTTCCTCATCATGTTCACAGCTTCAATCCCTTCGAGTGTTCGTTCCGCTGTAGGGAAACTCTTAAAGGATTGCGAAGCTCGCACTTTCTTTTTGACGAACCTGTGGTCTTGCTCAATCACATTGTTAAGATATTTCACTCGCCGTAGCTTACAGTCCTTGGGCAGAATCCGTTCGGCTTGTGATGAAGTGAAAGCTTCTGGATAAGCAGCAT
>MWWH01000009.1_pt1 | contig 37991 bp, 54 predicted proteins | sample 1047231 | NCBI WGS metagenome assembly MWWH01 (sample SAMN06349967, study PRJNA376086) | soil metagenome | isolation source: MG3-2 sample Antarctic (ecotone) soil | place: Antarctica | collected 2015-01-13 | reverse complement strand
TAACCGCTAAGGCTTGTATAGCTGCTGTAGGGACTATATTAGTTTCAGTAAAAGTTTTATGGGTACCGTCCAGTACGTTATGCCCTAAAGTAATACCGTCGTATAAGTCCTTAGCCCACCTGTATGTTGGGGTTATCTCGACTATTGCACCGGCGTTGTAGGCGCGGTCTGTACCACCAGTCAGGCTTAGGTTCGATAGGGTAGTCGTGGAACGGGTGGCTATCCAGTCTGACTGGGTGGTTATATCTTTTTTTCCCTCGGCGGTTTTGTTGTAGATTGCGAAGTGTACTTTGTCTGTAGGCCAGTTAGTTGCGTCAGTAATGTTTATACTGGCGGCGGCTATTGCCTTGCCGGGAGCATCCAAAAAACTTACTGCCGGACGAGCCGTATTTGATGTTGAAACAGAAGCAAACTTATCTAAAATTCCCATATTATTCCTTTTTAATTATCTCTTTCTACGAAGCCAATATCAACATAACGAATCAATACTTCAGCCAGTTGGAAGTTAGCACCGGGTTCGTTAGTTCCGATACTCCAGGTTACAGAGTCGCATTCTTCGTCTATTTCAATTGTAAAGCGTTTACGGGTTTTGTTGGACTCCACGGCTAAGTCGCTGCCGCCAACCGGCAGACTGCCCCAGGTAGCCTCGCTCCAGCCGTAACTGCCCCAGCCTGACATGCCTTGCGAGGCTGTCTCGTTTAGTGGTTCGTTGAAGTTTACCAGCCCGTCTTCGGTATCACAGGTTACACCCATGTTAATCGTGCCTTGCGGCCGCAGCAGCACGAATGTCACGTCAATGACTGAAACGGTATTTAGTCCGTCTTTACTGAATTTTATAGCTCCTGAACCGACATTGGTAGAGAAAGTAACGCCGAGGTCGTTGGTCGTGGTAGCCGGGTCAAGTTCGCATATCTGGTTATTGGACAAGATTAGCGTCTTCGTTTTGCCGCTGGCGTTATCGGCGTACTGCAACATCCAATCGACGGGTATGTACCACGGTTTCATCCAGGCGCCTTGTTGCCTAAGATCGAGTGTCCATAGTTGCCCATTGGACGGAGTACCGACTGGCAACGCCCACATAACTAACTGGTCAACCGCCAGCCCGACGCAGTTTGCCATGTCTTTAGAGCTTAGGTTAGATACGTCAGGCGCAATGTTATCGGAGTTTGCTGATGTACTAAGAATGTTCTGGATAGAGGCTTTGGTAGTCGTTGAGTTAAATTTGGAGCGGGATGGATAAATGGCCGAATCGTTAATCATAACTACGCCGTCAGGGGAGTCAGTACCGTCTTGGCCGTTATCTTCTTGTACGCCCAAAAAGGATATTACCGTTTCGCCTAAAGTTGTAGTCTGGGGTTGCAGTAAATAGCGTTTACCGTTGCCGTTCGTGCCTTTTGAAAAGCATACTGCCGTTGGAGTACCTTTACCGTCACGGAAGGGTTTAACGATGGCTGGAACGTCCTTACCGCCGGGGTTGGGTTCAACGTAACCACCGCCGTTATATGAGCTAAAGTCTAGGGCAGCTCCACCTATTGTGCTACCGAACCAGATACGTCCGGGGTTATCTATGTCACCGGTCATAAAGACTTGTCCGCGGATGTTGGTGCATCTGGTAGTTTTCGGGCCGGCAGTCGAGTCACCGGCTGGTGCCAGTCGGGTAGAAGTGGTGGCGACGGCTCCGGTATCGGTATAAGTGAAGGTTGTACCGGCGCCGCCTGGGTCAGCTACGGAATCTAAGTAGTATTCAAAACCAGCCTGATCGCCGACATATATATTGTATCTTTGAGCGCCAGTAACTCTGGTGCCGGTTACAGTAACGGTTTCAGTGGTACCGTTCCAGACTTCACGCAGTTTATTAACCTGAATCGTGGTAGCAGTCGAGGCTGCCGTCTCACCTTGATTAGCGGCGCTTATACGGTAACGGAGCGTTATTGTCGGGCTGGATGTTAAAGCGGCTGAACCAGTCAGGGTAGGGGGAGTGGGGGTAGTTAGGCTGGAGAAGCCCGTAATGGCTAGGGTGGTGATGTCCATATAAGATAAATTATCACTCCCGTTGGTAATCAGGACTTTACCAGCAACTTGTTCAAAATGGGCTTTGGCGGTTGAGCTGTAGGTTTTGCCAGTTACTACAGTGTGTGTTCCACCGTCTTTTGAGACTATAACTGTACCAACACCGCTACGGTTTTCCATCCATATCATCCAGGTTTCAGGCGTGGTGCCGTTGAGCTTAACAAACTCGTATATTTGCCCCAGTACCGTGCCGGTTGGCTGGACGCCGTAGAGCTTCAGGCCGGGTCGGGGGCCGATTGTTCCGGTCTGAAAAAGCATTGTGTTTTCAGTTGTTTTTAAACCGTCCGGGGGTGTCTCATCAGCGTCAAGCCGGGAGAATACGCCTTTAGGCCAACCCTTGCTGGCGCTGAACTCGATCTTGGGCGTCTGGATTGACTGGCGCTTAGTAGCTGTTATCATACTAAATCCATGACTCTCCAAGGCCTGTAAAGCCCGTAGTAATCAGTGTTTCATACTGACCCATATTGGCTTGTTTCATTTTTTCCATCCGGTCAGTAGCTTTAGCTACGAGATTGTCATACTGGCCGGAACGCGTATTGTCGCCGCGGATATAGTTAGCAGCTAGCGCATAGACAAGGTACATCGGGTCGTCACACTGCACTAAATCGCTGCCCTTGGTAATGTCATCAACCACCAGTTGGGCGGGAACTTGTATCTTTTGGCCGATAGTTCCGGGAATCTTTGAGAACTTAAGTGACTGGCCTACTTGGCAGACAGCGTTCTGGTAGCGGTATTCGTATAGTTGAGCAGGGGTTACAAACATATAAGCGGTATCACCGACTAAAATACTGTCGCCCGGTCTATGGCTGATATAGTCAATGGTGTCCTCGAGGTCGTAGGTAAGCGAACTGGTGGCGGTACCGTTATCGACAAGTTCGGATAAACTGTTCCATTCGACTCCAGGTTCACCCGCCCAGTTCTTCTGTTCGCTATCCAGCATGGTAAGCAGGATAGTAAATTTCTTGCCGGAAGTTGGGGCGATGTCTTTTCTGACTGCTTCAACGAAGGCTTTTTGGATACACCACGTTGCGGTGCGTTTTTCATAACTCATGCGAAACTCGCTTTCTTGGTCTTTATTGTTGCAGTCTTTGGTTTAAAGCTGGACAACTTCACATTGGCGTTCTTAAACTTGCTGCTAAAACTGGTCTTCTTTATTTTACCGCTAAAGGCTAGTTTTCTGTTAATATTTGATGCCTGGCGGACGGCAGCAATGTTAGTGAAGCTGCCTTTTGGTATCGTGCCTTTGCTGGATTTACCGGCCCGTGAGCCTCTGCCAGCAGACCTGCGGCCAGAGGATTTACGGCCACCAGTTGATTTGGCAGCAGAGAAGCTAGCTGTACCATTTCTTGAGCGGAACTTATTGTAGGTTTCATTACCGGAGTTTTTAAGGTCGTCACCGTAGGCAAGTAGCTGGTCAGCAAGTTGTTTACCATTCGGGTCAGTAGCTATAACGCTGGCTACATCGGCTTTAGACAGGCTGTATAGATCACGAATGTCTTTGGAATACTTGCTACCGACTTCGGCTTTTTTAAGCTCTTTAGAACGCTTTATGTCCTGGACGCGGGTAAGGTTGCCGTCCTTTTTATCTTCGTCGTATTTAGTCTTGAGGTCTTGGTATTCGGCACCGGGGTTGGTGTTGTATTCTTTGGCCGTATCGCTTGATTTTGAACTGCCTCTTGATTTGGCGAATGATAATATATCTTTTGCTTTTTCAGGCTTGCCGATGGCTATGTTATTGGACTGGGCATATTGTTGCTGGGCAATCTTGGCAATCTTGGTACGTGAATTATTAAGCGCATTGGCTTTATCTACGTCGCTTAGTGCCTGGTATTCCGGAGTCTTAATCAGTTCAGACCAGCCACGCTGCGTTGCTTCGCCTACTTGCTTTTGTAATGCTCTACGCTGGTCAGGATTTAGTTTAGTTTGAATCGCTTTATCTTTATCGTCTTTTCCGCCAAAACCGACTGCTTTGCCAACTGGTGTAGGTGTTACGGCTAGGTCTTTGTTGTTAATGTCAGATTTTTTAAGTCGGGCTACTTCACCTAATACGTCGTCAGTCCGCGCTTTAGACGGCTTACCGGGATTCGCCAGTTTATTTGCCGGATCGGTAGCTTGATCTAATTCTTTGCCGTAGACGGTTTGCTTGACAGGCAATGTATTGCGCGCTCCAGGCAACCTGGATTTAGCGGCATCAACTACGTTATCCGCGTCACGCTGGTTTTTATCAAACAAATTAGCCACATCATTAGAAATTGACGGTACTACTGAACCGGCTTGGCTTTTTACGAAGTTACCGGCTGATCTTTGGGGGTCGTTTACGGCATTGGTGAAGCCCGAGAACCCAGATAAGAATGATTGACCGGTCAGTGTTTTACCGGCACCAGCTAATGCGGCTAGAGTAGCGTTATCACCTTTCTGTGATGCTTCCTGGTAGTCTTTGCCAGCACCGAGTATTAAACCGAGTGGGCCAAGATAGTTAAGCGATACCCACTTACCACCAATTTTTACTGAGTTCGGCGTGATACCCTCAGCTTTCCAACGCTGGGCTTCTTCTGAGTCGTTCTTAGGGTATTGACCAGATAATAAGTCACTATTAGCGAGTTCAGCACCTAAATAGATTAACGCTGTACCCGTTGTAGCTTCACCAATAGCTTCACTAAAAGCCCGTTGGTCAAACTGTTTATTCTTGATTTGGCTTACAACTGTCTTAATAGCACCTACTGGTGTATAGTCGAGGCTTCTAATAAGAAAGTTGGTAGGTACTTTGACGAACGGTACCAGTACACCAGCTGCGGGGAAATCTCTAGTAATTGAGGTAATCTTTGAAGCTAGTTTATTATCTTGGCCTAGTACGGCTTTTTCAGCGGCAGATACGGCTTTCTCGGCAAGTCCGACGGGCGGGTCATTAACAGTCTTTTGCATGTGATCTTTAAGTGCCTGACCTTTTAGACCTTTGTTAAGCCCGTCTGCTTTGGCAAGATCATACGTAGTGTTCTTTAGCGCGGCGTAGTAGTATGGTTGGTCACCAGCACTCATGCTGCGAAATACAAAGTTGGTAGGTTTTGCCAGAACTTTATTAAGTACCGGGTTCTTAAAGTTCATCTCTCCGAATTGCTCGTATTTATCACCGATTATATTACGGACATCTATGCCGGTTTTCAGCGTTTTTACACCGCTTTTAGCACCTTGTATGCCACCTGAACCCAGACCTTTTAGACTGGCTGTTTTAGTACGTTCACCAGTAGCAAAAGAAGCCAACTTGTCTACTCCAGCCGCTATAGGGTTAGATACAGTTCGCAGTGCTCCAAATGTAAGACCGGAAGCCGAGTTACCGGTTTGGGTTTTTACGCCGCTCAGAAGTCCGGCTTTCCATATACTCAGTAAGTCCTGTGAGGCTTTGCGAGGTAAGTTATCAGAAGCAAGTTTAGCGAGTTCAGCTTGAGCATATTTTTTTGCGTCCGGGTCAGTGATAGTTTTAATTTCGTCTGCTTTAGCTCGCAACTTGGCTTCTAATTCAGGAGTATACTTACCGCCGCCTTTTTTAACGTCTCTTACAGTTCGGTAAAACATGCCGTCTGGAGACAAGTTATAAAACAATGAGGCGGCTTGTATACTACGGCCTTGCGCTCTAAGTTGCTCGGATAGCGCATCATGCAAGTCTACCGCGTCTTGAACTCGACCATCTGCGTCTGCTCGTTCTATGGCTTGTTGGGCATTGGCAACTACGTCGTCATCAATACTTCCGGCTTTTACGTTAAGACTTTCTCTAGCGTCCTCTATGGTTTTTTGAAGGGGCTGTGAATCAGCTTGAGCAATGGCACGTTCTTGTAATGCCTGGGTGTTTCGTACCGCGTCTTCGCCTTGTACTTTGGCCTGAACTTCTGGACTGAGATTTTGTTGGTCTACTTTTCTGGTAAGGCTGTTTTGGGTAACTTGAGCTTTCTTAAAATCTAGTGCCATAGGGCCAGCTATGAAGCCGTCTTCCGGTAAGTTCTTAATGTCTTTACCTACTGCAACTGTACCTTTAGCACCAATCTTAATTCCTGCTCCAGCAAGTGGGAAAGCTCCGCCGATAGCACCTGATACTGCGGTAGCTTTGAGTGTCTGCCCTAAGTCTACCTTGCCGGTGGCTAGTTGTTGCTGGGCGGCGTCAGTTGTTCCACCAACTACAGCGTTAGCTAAGGCTTGTTTACCAGCTCTGCCAGCTAATTTGCCAGTTTGTCCAATAGCACCCACAGGTAGTACAAGTGGAGCTATATCTGCTACACCCTGGGCTATGGGGGCTGCTATATTCTTCTTGAAACCTTGGAGTCCGTCACCGCTAGTTTTAGATTGCTCAGGGTTTAAGTAAGCGCCTTTATTGCCAACTCCTGAACGCAGAAATTCGTCCACGGTTGAGGTAGTCGCGCTCACGGCGTTTCTGTAACTCTGGTCGGTACCGAATAGGGATTCACGGGCTACGTTGGCACTACCGATTAAGCCAGCACCTAACGCCGTGCCAGTGTTTACGGACTTCTGAGCCACGTTAGTCACTGGCTGTACGAGTTGTCGGTTAGCTTGCTGGAAAGCACTCTGGTTGCGGTTCTGGGGGGCTACTTGGCGTGTTTGGTAGCTCCGGCCTCCATCTAGGACATTTGCCTGATCCCAGGCTTGGCTAGCTCTCTCTTGCGCCTTTTTTCTTAATCCGTCCAAAAATCCCACTGGGTATTGTCCTTAGCGTCTGGTTAAGTATCGTAGTAGGTCTTGGTTAGATTGGGGGCCTTGGTAGAAATTGCCGTGAGCTGATGTTTGTGCATTATAGCCACCTTGTTGAAGCATATTCTCCGAGTCTTCATAACCCTGTCCGTAAGGCTGTCCAACAAACCCCATACCTTCATCGTATTGCGGGTCAACCGGATTAGGATTGAGCTGCTGGGGCATACCGTAGCCATTACGAGGGACGATGTTTGGCTGGGGGCCAATTGGCCCAGTCTTACCTAACTGCATGTTGTTGTAGCCGGGACTTACACCGACACCGCCCATTTTTATAGAGCCGTCTTCGTATCTTGTGGGCATTTGTTGTGCCATCTGACGTTGAGGTAACTGGGGTTGCTGTTGCATTGTACTGCCGTAGGTTTTTCCACCATCACGCATATTAACTTGCGCAGCTACGCCTTTGGCTTGTTTTTTAAGATTATCTAGTAATCCCATTATATCTGTACTCCATTCCTGTCACGTTTTTGACCTGTTAATAATCCTAAGAACGCCGGGTCAATATTAGATTCCGCTCCGCCTTGTTGCATTTGTGGGGTAGCACGGCGGCCTAGTTGGTACTCACTGAGCGGGCCAGCTTTAAAGTCTACCGGGCCGGTTGCCTGTACTGAGTTTTGATATTGGTTGCCTAGCCCGGTAATTTGAGCCAGTAAGCTGTTTACCTGGTTGCGAGCGCCTTGTTGTCCGGCAGCGGCAGTTTTGTAATCAGCGCCTCCGGCCATAGATTTTTGAATACGGGTGTTGGCTAGTTTTTCAAGTATGGAAGCCCGGCTGCTGGCAACGGTACTCTTAAGTGCGTTTTCCTGGCGGTATTTCTGGGCATCGAGGTCTTTTAAGTTCTTGTCTTTACTGGCTGTGGTGTCGCCCCAGGCTATATCTAAGCTCTGACCGTTTTTACCGTAAGTTTGCTGGGCGCCGCTAAGTTGCTGGGAACCTTGCAGGGCGGCGGCGTAAGGAGCTTGTTCGCGGGCAGCGCTGGAGTTACCGGAACCGGCCATACCAAGAAGTCTTTGCAGGGCGTTGCTCTGGGCGCGGACGCCGGTCTGTATACTGTTGCGGTTATTAGAGTAGCTTTGGGTATTATCCTGGGTTTTAATGTCGTAGTTGCGCTTGGCACGGCCGTATTGGTCGTAAACGCTGTTCTGCTGTTCGCGGTAGGCATTGTCTATGTTGGACTGGCCGACATTTTGCTGGCCGTCTAACTGACCCATCTGGCCGTTAAGCTGGTTTTCCATGTCGCCGTATTGGGCTTGGACGTTAGCTTGTTCGCGGCCTTGGGCGGCTTGGGCTGCGCGGGCTTGGGTTTGTTGTTGCTGGCCAGCAATTTGCTGTGCTGCGGCTGCGGCAGCTTGCTGATAATTGGGTTGCTGAGCTGCTAAAGAGACGCCAGTTGGGTTTAATGCGTAAGGTGCGATTGATTTGTATTGGTAGTTCGGGTCTGCCATTTTGTGTTATTTCTTGGTAATTACTGGCTTGCTTGGATCGTAGTTACCTGCATAGAAACCATTATTATAAGGAATCTTTGTGACCTTATTTGGATTCTCTACTGTATTTGGTTTATTTGTAGCCATAAATATTACTCCTATACTTATTTTTCCTTTTTGTAAATAATAAACCCCGTTATCACTTAACTCTATGGCACTTGGCCTAGCGTTATCTTCTAATTAAAGTAGCATTATTTTTGCTTATTATCAATTGCTAGTTCCTGTATTTCAATCATGGTTTAAAACAATGCGAACATCGCTCCTATGTTAGTTCTAGCTGGGACGTTCTTTCCCCAAGTTGCACTAGTAATTGTCCCGTTATTACCATTCCCGCTCGTATCGCTTGCGATAGCGCCTGTACCTTCGTTAAAACTCCAATAACCAATAGTGCTTGCTGGTAGTGTCTCGCTGCTATATAAGGCTGTCCGCTCCGCACTACTAATAGCCGTACTAGCCATACCCATCTGACACATTATTATATTAAAGTAGCCATTAGACCCAACAAACGGCCTCCGACCAATGTCTACATTTGTTGTAGTCGTAGTTATAGCGCCTGTATTCGCCACAGTAGCTGCGGAGACATTATTTATATACATTATCCAGTTAGAATTATCGTAAGTCAGTATATAATGTTGCCAAGTATTTACAGAAAAAGCTGTTCCAGTACCAGCAGTGACTTGTCCCCCATTTTTATTTATGAGTATTGTCCCACTGGCCGACAACCCTACGGCGTATGACCTTGCTCCAGATAGGTCTTTCCCAAATATCCAGTTATTAGACCCGAATGTTCGTGGATATATCCACCCGAACCAAGTAGCAGATGACGTAACATTAAAAACAGAGCTGTTCCCGACACCAACATATGCACTTGAACCATTGAAATCTAATGAGTTGGTGTTAGCCATCTAAGCTTCTGCTCCGTATGCTATTACATCCCATTTTGTATCTGTCGAGTTATAACGTGCACCCAAATAAAGTGTTTTAGATATGACAGTAGTCGCCGGAAGCGTTACTCCAATTCCTCTATAGATAGCGTTCCAGGCTAGTGTTCTAGCGGTTCCGTTGTCTTTAATTCTTATGATTAGCTTATTGCCGTTAGTAGCTGTGCCGGTTGGTGCAGCGATAGTGGCATTAGCAGCAAGTGCAGTTTCATATAGTTCATTCTCTCTTGAATCACCGGTGGGTGTAGGCGTAGCACTTGAAGCTTCTGACACAACTGATGCAAAGGTGTTTGTTGTGGAATTGAGTATCTTATTAGTAAGAGTAGCGGTAGCAGCTCTTTCGGTAGCGTTAGAAGTGTTGTCTACGCTACCAAGACCTACGTCATCTTTAACTATACCCGTAGGGGTAGTAATCGCTGGTGAAGTTGCTCGGACTAAAGAACCAGTGCCAGTCGAAGTGGCAGCAGTTATTCGAGCATCAGCAGCACTAGAAAAATCAGAAACCGTAGAGGCTAGTTGTGTACCCGTATGATTAGCTCTGGCTAGTAAGGTTGCATCACTTGAATTAGCAGTTGCATTTGTAGCAATACCTGACAGTTTGGTTTTTTCAGTAGCTGTATATGCTTTGTTAGTAGTCCCGTCAGGCACTGCGTCTTGGTTAAGCGTTTGGAAAGTCTTATCGCCTCTATAATATTGAGCAGTTATTCCTGCTGTGATTGCTGGCTCTTTTGCGGCTAAGTCGCTGATAAGGTTAGTAATAGTAGATTCAGCCTGTGAACCAGTGTGGTTGGTTCGATTAAGTAACGTTGCGTCTGTGGAGTTTGCTGTCGCACCAGTAGCAACGCCAGCAAGCTTCGTTTTCTCAGTTTGGGAATACTGCTTATAAGTAGTCCCATCAAGAATTTCATCTTGATTTATGACTACTACCCCAGTTTTTGTGTTGACACTTGTAACACTTCCACCGCCAGCTACTGCCGAATCTACATACCCTTTAGGAGCAGCTTGTGAAGTAGTAGTAGGAGTTGGGACAATAGGTGAAGCAGTAAATGTTTTAACACCATCTACACTCTGTGCGCCTCCAGTTTGAATATGTTCAGCCATTTAGAATCCCTTAACGACTCTTAAACAGTCATACTTAGTATCAGTAGAGTTGTAGATAAATTCTACATAATCTGTTTTCGCTGCGGTTATTGTCAGGGTTGGGCTTGGTATATCGGTTGAGAACCTAAAGTTCGCACCCCAAGTTACTGTTCTTGAGCCTGTAGCGTCTTGCGTGATGCGGTAGATTACTTTTTGCCCAGAAGTTGGGTTAGTCGGATTAGCGATAGTCCTGTTGCCTGCGAATGTTACAGTGAACTGGTTGCCGAGTGAGAGGTTAGTACTGATCGTCGCTGCGTCAGTTAGGGCTACTACCGCTTCAGAGAATTTAGTAGCCATTGCTCCAATAAGACTTAGATTGCCGCCTATTGTTGCATTGCCGCCCGGGTTAACAGTTGCAGGAGTATAAGTTGCCGGAGTAAACGCACCCTGATCGCTTAAGCTTGTACCGGTAGTAGTAGTTAGATAATCGTATGCACCGCCGGATATGCTCCTAAGTACCTTGTACCTGTTTGCTCCGGGAATAGCCGTCCATTGAAGTGAGTTAAAGTTTGAGGTGGTCAGGGTGGCATTGCCGGTTGCAGTCGTTGCGATGGCACTAGGAATCCCGTCAGCTTCGTCCGTGTTAACGGCTACAATCCTATATCCATAAGTAGTTGTACCGGCCGTACCGTTAACTACTATTATCGGAGCTGAAGCAGTTGCTATAGCGTTTACAGTTATATTACCTGTAACAGTTTGACTGCCGAATTTCTTAGAGATTGATCCGTTCCAGCTGGCACCGTCCCAAGTAAAGGTCATTACGTCTCTTGAGTTTGGAGCGGTTGAAAGAACTGGAGATACACCGCCGGACCATACTACATTTGATCCCCACGTAATTGTCTTATTACCTACATCTTGCAAGAAAATAAATGTGATTTGTTGACCGGCTGTACGACCTGAAGAAATATTAACTACAGATGTGCCACTATAACCCGTGCCTAGAAACACTTCAGCTAGATCAGGGTTAAGTGTTTGCGGATTGCCTATATAGCCTAAGCTCAGATAACGAGGCGCAGATGCGGAGTATTCTCCATACCAGTTTGTACCGTCCCAAACGAATGTCATCTTATCTAGAGTCGAAGCAATGCCGCTGAATATAGGCGCTTTTCCTCCAGACCATTTAACATTTGCAGCCCATGTTAGCTGCTTGTTGCCAGAATCTTGATTATAGATAAACGTAAACTGTTGGCCTATATATTTACCGCTCGGGATAGTAACCGCAACGGTAGAGTTATAGCCTGTCCCTGTTAGAATAGCTCCAAGTGAAGGATCTATAGTCTGAGCTGATAACGAAAAATAACCATAACCATATATGCCTATAGGGGTTACTCCAAGATGTCCAGGCCCCCAGTAGTTTGAGCCGGAGAACATATTATCTACAGTTGAAGTTGCCGGCGCACCAAACATATTACCTATAAATCGGCTAGAATGGTGGGCTGTTGGTGAGTTAGAATTTATATTGTGAGCTGTCTTATTGGTATAGTAAGTAGCCGTGTCATTTTGGAAAGTGTTACCAATAAAGACGTTATTGGTGTTGTTTGCAGCTCCAATAAAGGTCAGGTAAATGTCATCATAAGTATTATCTGCATATTGTCCATTTCGTCTAAATGTATTATTAGAAATCGTACAATAGTAATCAGCGTTCATAGACAGACCGTTACCTTGAGCGGCATATATATTATTCCCAGTAATCGCCACATTTTGACAAGAAACTGTATAGATACCAGTAGCAGGGTTGTCAGAGACACCGCCTTGCCAGCCAGCCCGGTAAACAACATTGCCAGTAACATTACCGCTCTGCGTAGTAATGAGGCGTATACCACCGCCCTTGTCGCCTTTCAAATCATTGCCTACTATGTTATACCCGCTAAAAGAAAGTATTGTAATACCAGCACCGCCAGCAGCTAAGTCCTGACCGTTATTAGAGGTGTAATTATGGGACATGTCCCAGTTAGAACCGTTCTCGCACCAGATGCCGTTCTGGCCGTTGTTATTAGCTCGACAGAAATAAAATCCACCGGCGGCATGAGATTCACAAGACAAGCCATTCTGCTTACCATTGTTTGCTTCAACACGTATGCAGCCGCCGCCATAAGACGTTTGAGCATCAGACCGGAAACGCAATAGATTTCTCGTAGCAGAACCACCATAAAGAGTTGTGGCTGTCTGGTTGGTTTTGTTGCCGTCCAGTGTCATATCTTTAAACCAAACATTATTACAAGGAATTATTGTCGGGCCATCACCGGCGGCGGCATCGCCTACAAATCCGTTACCTATAACAAAGATTTCTTGGTTTACTTCGTTTGCAAGCTTAAGGACGGTTGCGCCAGGGCCACCACCCTTAATAATAAGGTTTGAACCAAGTATGATAATTCTTCGAGTTATATTATAAGGAGTCGCTTTGGGCTGGATATAAACCGTCCCACCACCGGCAGCAATAACTGCATCACAAGCTGCTTTAATCTGTACATCATCAGTTATTCCCGTTGAAGCACCAGTAGTTACGTAATCAGCATTTGCGGGGCCGACTGTCTTACTGACACTGGCGGATGTTGGTGTTACGGCAGGAATAGTACCCCAAGCACTTGCCCCTGTTCCAGTAACCTTTAAGACATGGTCTGTAGTAGTAGGAGTAGAAGAACCTGTACCGAGTTTTGTCTCTAGTGTAATAGCAGCATTAGCCAGATCATTATGGTCTGATACTGGTATGGGATTGCCGGTTACGCGGTTGTTAGCTAGGTTCGTGCCGTCATCGAGACTGAGAGGATAATTCGAGGGCATTATTCTTCTTCTTTCGGTTCAAAGTGCGCTACTGCTTCAGCTTGTTCTTTAGTGGTGTTTTTCATAATATCTTTTAGTGCTTCTGCGTAATCTACATCATTTCTAATTGTATCTACTTCTGCGCCAGCTTCAAATAGCTGTCCGTTTACTCTTATATCTCGATCTAGTTTTATCTTGCTCATATTATTCCTTTCTTAAGCATATATTGCCGTTCCATAGACTGCTCCGTAAACGCTAGGAGCATAGGTTCCCTGGTAAGTTACTAATGCTCCGGCGGTCGTTATTCCAAGCTGCCAAGTTACTCCGTTGCTATCAACTATACTAATTCCGGAAATCTCTACTGAGCCCGTCGGCAACACAAGATTCAAAACTTGCGATGGACTGACGCCGGTAAGCGAGGCTTGAGCTTGTGATCCGGCCGGGCCAGTCTGTACCGAGCCGATGGATAGTGAATTAACCGGGCCGGCTGAACCGGGCAAACCGGGTAAGCCGGGCGGCCCGGTTAAAAACGAAGTGGCGGTTACCTGACGGGTAGATAGCGTAGTGCTGGCAATAGCAACACTGGTGTCCTTCTGGGTCAGGTCTACGGCTACGGTGTAAGTTTTACTGATGCCCATTAGATTACATAATCCTGCAAGATTGTTACCTGCCCAGTGACGGCAGTCGCGACGTTAGTGCCGCCGTTATCTTTCAATTGAACTTCCACCCTGTAAGTACCTCCGGCCGTTAGCGCCCGGCTTTCCGCTACGATAGGTTGCATATTAAAGCTGGCGGTATTGCTAGCGTCAACGGTTAATGTTTGATTTAACCGGCTGACGCTAGCACCCGTATTATCGTTGGGAGCTTCTACGGCCGTTATAGCTCCGTCAATAGTAACGGTAGCCCAGTTGAATCCAGTGGCAGGTTGGGTGAACGTGAAAGCGAATACTGGGGTGTCGCCTCTTTTGAATGGTTCGTATTTGATGATTTTAAGCGCCATAGACGGTTTGCTTTCTGATTAGTTTAGCTGGGGGTTTTATAGCTACCCCCAAAAGCTGTTATTTATTTTGTTTTGTCAGGCGAGGTATCTTCAGCGCCCTTCGTGTTGTAGATCTTTACACCGTCAGAGTCTGTTTTAGCTGGCTGAACGGCGACGTCGCTTGAGTTAGCAAAATGATCCTGGGCGGCCTCACGGACTCGCCTGTCTTCTGTTTGCTGCTTATCAAGCCGGTCTTCAGCTTCTTCTTTCAACCGTTCGTCACGCTTGTTGTTTAGCTGGCTGGCAACCCGGTTGTAAGCTTCATCCAGTACCTGGCGTGAGTCCGGCTGGAAGATGCCGTCGGGGAAGTCCTTTTCAGTGACGCTGACCTTAGCCGTGTTAGTCACGTCCGCCGGGTCGCGGAACTCGAACTCGGCGCTTGTGCCGTTGTTATTGAAACGGACGATATAACCGCCGATTCCTACTTGTTCTGTATTAGCCATTAAAGCTCCTTTCTATACTCGGGGGTCTGCGCCGGGGCGGCTACCCACGAATTTTTGAGACTTAACGAGGTTGTTTTGGTACTTCTGGTTGTCGTAATCAATCCGGGCAATATCGTCAGCCTGCGCTTTTGGCACTTCGACGTTTTGTCCGGCTTGGTAAGACTTACCATTGACCGTCACATCGTTCATTAAGTTTAGTTTAGTTGTTGTACTTTCTTCTATTGCCATGATGGCTCCTTAAATTGAGTGGGGGAGGGTTGCTCCCCCGTTATCAATACGCTGATTCCTAGTAAGCTGAGGAACTCTCAAGACGAACCATGAACGAATTGTTGAGTAAAACTGCCTTGAATCCTACTTTCCAACCCATCGTCATACGTTGCTCCAGAGGGTCGGTGATACCACCGGCTTTCTGGGTGTAGTTGGTCAGGGTCTGCAAGTCTGAGACTGCAAAGGCATCTTGACCAAATACATAGCTGGTATGAACTGCAACGCCCGCTGTGATAGTGGGAATGTTGTTAGTGGTAACAACGGTTACACCGGCAAATGAGGTAATACGGCCTTTGTAGTTCTCGTTTTCCTTGGTTGGCTGGTTCTGCCGGTAAACGGTGTTGGCAAAGTTAGTATCGCTCATCAAGTCCTGTTCTACAGAGGGGTCGACTACGAGTACGAACTTACCGTCGTCAAACTCCACGGCACCGTTGTTGCGAAGCAAGGCGACTGCCTTTTTAACTTCAGCAAAGGTTAGAACGTTGGCACCTGCTATGGTGGCCCGCGAGGCGATTGCACCTGGGTAGATAACGCTGGTTCCGGCTACAATTACTGAGTTAATAACTCGGTCGTAGGTTCGGGCTGCCTGGGTACCTAGTAACTCCAAAGTCTTGGTAGTTACCGGGTGGGCAGGGGTTAGCTCGGCCAGGTCGGTCAGCGTCACGTAGGCGCCTAACTGGTCGATAGTCGCTGTGATTGGAGTGGTAGTCAGTGCGGTATCCGTAGGCGGGGTCCCTTCCGTGAGCGGTGTTACGGCTGGTGCTAGATCAGCGTACTGGGTAAATGAAATTGTCTTTGAATTTGCTGCCGGGATTTTCTCGACGTAAGCAAACTGGTCTAAAACGGTTTTATATTTGGCTTGCTTCAGAAGTTTCTTACTAAAGTAAGTCCTCTGATCTGCTGCAAGCTGGGCTACTGCGGTTACAGCCATTGGGTTTTTCCTTAATTATTAGACGATGGGCATATTGCCATACTTCTCTAAAAATTCCTCCGAGGAATCACGATTAGAGCTAGTAGAGGAGCTACCTCCGACTGACTCAATCCTAGCTGCCATCTGGACGGCTTCGGATTGTCTTTTCTCTGAGTCTTTGGCGGCTCCACGACTATGTATGTTTGCCATCTTTTGGTAAAAGTCGTAGAGTGGTTTGCCAGCGTGTAGCACAATGCCGTTATCATCGAACTTAAGGTTTGCCGAATCCTGATAGGCGTCTTCTACTAACTTGGTGAAGTCTTCGTCGTATGTGTCGCTTTTCGGGTTAAATACCGGAAAGTCGGCCTCTACGTTAACGGCTTCGGTTTGCAGGGTGGCGTTCAGCTCGGTAATCTGACCACGTTCTCTTTCAAACTGCATCTCTTGCCGCATAGCCTTTATTTCGGCTTGTTCGGGCGAGAGTTCCATGCCCTTATCCAGTTCTTCCTGCATAAGGTCTTCGGCGGTCTTTGGAGCGTAGTTGTCGTCGATGGTACGTGTAATGTTCTGTTTGGCACGTTGGGAATCCATGTACCGCTGCTTGGCAAGTTCGGGGTCGGGTTTGTTGTCCTTCTCCGGCGCTTCAGCAGGTTGAGGTTCTTCTGTAGGCTTTTCTTCACCTTCTTTTGGTTCCTCTTTAGCCTCAGTACTTTTGGCATCACCTTCTTTAGTTTCCGGCTCTTCTGACTTGGTTGTATCGTCCGATCCCTTATCTTCGGGTGTATCTTCGGTTTCGATAACCTGGTCGTTGTTAGCTTCGACTAACGGTGTATTTAGGAATTCTTCACTGGGTGAATCGTCCTGTTGAACATCTGGCGCATCTGCCATATGTATCCTCTTTTCTGATTGTTTAGGTAATCAACCATGCTTATTTATGGGTAGCTAATCCATGTAATTTACGTTTACTAAACGAGTGCGGAGGTGACACTGCTCTGATCAGGAGTGAAACGGGTGGTCTTAGACCCGATCAGAGCGCTATCACTTCCTTGTATTCATAGCTACGGCTTGGGCGTCAGCAACAAGCCTATATCCTTTCTCGTCTTTAATTAGGGTCATTCCAGTGGGTATTTCAACGGCCGCTTTAGGGCATTGATCATCAATATCAAGTATATGGCGGCCTTGCTGTATCCACTGGTGGTCTTGGGGTATCATCTCAGGAATATTAAGCACCGTTTCGGTCATTGGGGTATCAGGTTCTGGCGATTTAGTCTTGGTGGCTTGGGCTTGGGCGTACTCAGCTTGGGCGGCCTTTGTGCCGTCACCGTTATAGGTACTTCTTGGTGTTTTAGTCATTGGCTTTTAGTTCCTTGAACTCGCCGTATTTGTCTATTAATTTTAGTTTCAACATGTGGAGAGCGTATACCTGTACTTCGATGCTTAATTTTTTCTCTATCGTAACCCCGTTTACTGTGATTGTATCAAATTGTATGTTGTCCGTGCTAGTAGCGTTAGCGATTTCCGTTTCAAACCAAGCGATGACGTCCTGGATAATCGGGTAGGAGGCAGCGAACTTTTCCAGCTCTTCTTGGCGGTCAATAGTCTGCTGCTGTGGCTCTTTGGGCTGGAAGTCCTGATCTTGGTAAGTAGCGCCGTCATTTTGGTACAAATTTTCGTCCATTATTTAGCCGCTCCGACTGGTTCTTTTGCCACTTTAGGTTCTGGTGGCTTGGTAGCGTTGAAAACGTCTAGCTTCTGGCTATGTTCTTGCTGTGCTTGGGCTTGTTGCTGGGCGGCCATGTCTTTATTCATGGTGTGATCTTGTTGGGCTTGAGTCTGCTCACTACTTAGCTGGTCTTGCTCTTTTTTATACTCCATGTCCTCGGCCTTATCAAAGGCGGTCAGGGTGTCAAGGTCGCGTTTGTGGGCGTCAGGGAATTGATCATCAGCTTTAATATCCAGCATACCGATAAGGTCGCGTTTAGTGTCATCGGGCAGGTCAGCGAACTTGATGCCGAATGATTTAATAAGCTTTTCTTCGTCGCTCTCCTGTGGTTTTTCGGCCATCTTGGCGTCGACTATTTCCATGACCATCTGCTGTACCATATCTGGGGTCATCTGCGGTTGTTTTTGCTCTTGCTGGCCGGCTGGCTGGCCGTTCTCGTCTAGTTCTTCTTCGGGGAACAGTTCTTCGGTGCCTTCGGCGCCAATTTCAGTTATCAGGACTTTAAGCAGTTTTTCTTTCTTATCCTGCATGGTGGGGTCTTGGGCAAGTAACTGGTAAACCTCAGTAAGTTTTTCGACGTTATCGGTGTCTTCTTTTACTTCACTGGAGTTCGGGTTAACTTCCAGGCTCAAGACTACATCTTTCATTTTAGAGTACGGTATCTTAAGTTTGTTTTGTTCCACCATGTACTGGGCGGCTGGGGTTTTCATGACGTCTTTGATGTCTTCGGGCTTGAGGGTTATAGCCCTGTCACTGGTAACTTCTGAAAATAGCATGTTGATGGCCGTCTCCAGGTCATCGGATACCCAACCTTCGTACATTTTACGGACGTAGTTATCGGAGACGCCTAGTTTGGCTTGGGTGGCCTGGACTCCGGCTTGGGTTTTGGATTGCCCGGCTACACCGTTATCAGCACCGATGGAGGTATCCTGGGTGTTATTGAGGGCGAATATCTTGGATTGTAGGAACTGGGCGTTGTTGGTAAAGTTGGCAATCTGGGTGTTATCGAACTTAACTACTTCTATGCCGTTGGTCTGCCGGTTGTTGCCGCCGTCCCAGACAGCGTTCGGCATCATCGGGGTGTTCTTGCTCATTTGGCCGTACTTAATAATCGGCGGTTGTTGCATAAGGGCGGACATGAATTGGTACATCTGCAACTGCTGATCCATTAAGTTTTGGATGCCGCCGGCCGATTCTACCTGGCCTCTGCCTAACGGATTGCTCAGGTCTATATTGCAATATAAATGATCGAGTGGGATGTTGCCTCTAGGGTCTTTGTTGACCTTGGTTCGAAGCGGTTTGCCGTTATCGAACCGGGGGGCGAAGCTATAGAACTCACCGCCGGCGCCTTTTTGGAAGGCATGGATTACTTCATACCCGCCACTATCTCCGCCTTTTTCTTTCTCAGCCGGGGTTTGCAGGTCGCCGGGCTTTTGGCTGGCTCCGGCTTCCATGAACTGGGACAGGGCTTTTAAGTCCCAGTCAGATACGTATTTGGGGTTTTTTTCCTTGAATATCCGCTCTTTGTTGATAATAGCTTTAAGATCACGTTGTTGGTACCAGCTCCGCATGAATGAGATATTGGAGTCAGCGGCGAAGACTTTGCCCTTTTCGGTGAGTACGTCTTTAACGTAGGGGATAACAAAGTCGACGGTCATACGGCCGTTGTATTGGGTTAGGAAACGGTAGCTCGTTGCCCGGCCATAAGTTGCCGCTTTGCCGACCATGTTCCAAGACTTTTGGAGGTAGTTGCCTTGGGCTCTTGTAAAAGGAATGATGGTGTCCCTAACTTCAATGTCGGCCATTTTAGCGTATTCAGGGTAGTCTTTGCACTCAATTAGTACGCTCGGTTCTTGCTGGACGACACGCTTGGGGCTTTCTTGGATAATGCTTGCGGTGGTCTGGTCGGTTACTTTGGGCAACTCTGGGCTGATCTTGGTGCTGGGTCGGCCGCGGGCTATACGCTCGAACTCATCGCAGGGGTCGAAATATCTACGGAGCCATTTTCTGGACTCTTCGTAGGCTTCGTAAGCTGTTTTTTGATCCAGGAACGGCGTTTTATGAGATGACAACTAATTACCCTCGGGGTTTGTTTGTAATAAATATAACACTGGTTATGTATATGGGCAACTATGGGGTTCGTTTGGCCATTTCAGTGTCATGCTTCACTTTAAGGCGGCCACAGGCATCTACTAGGCGGTCAACTGTAGGCATATTAGTAATGTAGCCGTCTTCGGTAATATCGCCGTCTTTGAGCTTACAATGGGTAGATAAGTACGGTTCTTGCTGGGTGGATATATGTATTTTGTTGGGGGCGAACTTAACTTGGAAGTCAAAGCCCATCATACGGCGTAGGTGGGCCCGTTGCAGTGCGTCCATGTTCAGCTCAGTAGCCTTGTTAGCGTCTATTAGCTTGGCTTTAGCTACATCTTTAGTCATGCCGTTAGATAGATACATGGCAGCGGCTTCGGTGCTGGTCATTTTAGGATTCTTAGCCGGGTCTAGGTAATCACTTTTCGTCATCTGGCTCCTCTAATTCTGCTTCTCTGGGCTTGCCGTCTTCCAGGGGGCGTTCATCTATCTTTAGGTTCAGGTCGGGTTCAAGAGTCCAGCCAACGCCGGGGCTTTCGGTGTAGGTATTATGTTTGGGCCGCTGGTTGGCTACCGGTAACGGCTCGTTGGCTGGCAATTCGATAGTGAACACCTTTTCGTTGTGTTCACTGGATAGGTTGAGACGTACGCATAGCTCGGTTAGTTGACGGACTGCTTCGGCCCGGTTGTTTTCCTGGTTCATATAATCTTGGGATTTAATAATAGTTCTCCTTACTGCATCCACAGGGAACCTATATTGCCCGTGGTTAGCTTTACGTTAGTTTCTTCTTGCCTTGGCCTGAAATTAGTCATGCCGTAGATTATACTCATCATCTCGTCAGACTTGTAGTGGTCGTATTTGGGTATTATATTCCCTTCCTTGTCAGTTTGCCACATGAAGTTGCGGTAGGAGTCGATGTAGTTTACTGAACGCTTGGTGACACTTACCTGCTGGTCTTGGACGAATCCTATTGCGGCATTAGTGAATGTTTCACCGCCGGCACCTTGTTTGATAACGCCCATGACGTTTAAGCCCATGTCTTGGAGTATGACTACCTTTTGCTTGTCGGCACTATCTACGATGGCTAGGGTATTGGGGTTGGGCTGATTGAGTATCAGGTTGGCAAGGTCGGTGTCTTTAAGGCCTACTCGACTGACTACCTCGTCAATGATGTAACCGCCATTGTAGTAGTAGATGTCGCAAAATGCTGTTCTGTCCCTCGCGAAGCCAAAGTCGCCGCCTCGGACTTCAAGTCTGGCTTCGTGGGGTATTTCGTCTATGATCTTCCAGCCATTGAATATCTTTGATTCCATGTCACCACGTTTGCCGTGGGCATAGACTCTGGCCCAGCCTGTGTTTATTTCGGCTTTGCGTTCGATGTCTTCCACGATGGTTGGCTCTAAGGCCTCATTGTCCTTATAGGTCAGGATAGTAAAGTCCACGCGGTCATCCTTACTGGTTGGTTTGTTTTCGTCTTCAAGCTGGTAATCTTCGTACATGTAGAAGTCGCCTACCGGGTTCCAGTCTGCAAAGGCGAACTCCCTTGTTCTGAATAATAGTTGTTCCCACGACTCCTGGGCTATGTTGTTTGCCTCATTGACGAATAGCCTATCACGGCTTGGGCCACGTATCTTACTTGGCTGGTCTGCGCTAAAGAACTCTATTTTACTGCCTGTCTCGAATGTGTAGGTAAAGGTGCTGGCGTTCCATAAGTTAGGGTTCCAGTAGTTATGGCCTACTAATATTGTCTCGAAGTCCCTTATAGCACCCCTGCGAAGGTGTGGCATACTCTCTGATACTACGCTGGTTAGGGTGGGTTCTTTGTCGCCCTGGGAGCGGGCTATCAGGTAGAGTAGAACGGATATTGTCTTAGAGGCACGCATACCGCCGGCAAGCAGTCTGATGCGCTTGTCCATGTCTATTACTCGTTTGGTGGCTGTAGTGGCGGTAAATTTCATTAATTAGCCCCAATCGACACGCTATATATGGTGTTACAGCAGGTACATCCGGCTAAAGTTTCGCCGACCCCTGTAGTTTGGGTCGTACAATCAGCATTGTACGTCATAGCCTAGAACTTTGCCCCTATCATGAAAAGTTTCTTCTTGCGTCTTTGGGCTGGCTGTGGCGGGAATTTTAATTTAGGTACTTTAGGCATTATTTGCATCCCTTTTTACACATGCCTTTGACCGCATTGTGTTGGCAGAAACTATATACTTTGTCTGCTTTTGGTTTAATAAGTTCTATTACTTTCTTAGTAGTTGTATTGGTAGTTACAGATTTCTTGCTAACAATTGGTGCTTTCCTTTTACTATAAACTCGGCACTTAGTTGAACAAAACCTTGCTGTCATACGCTTAGGATTAAATTCTGTTTTGCAGTTCTCGCACCTTAGCGTAACAATCATATGTCTTAGCGTAACACAAAACTGTAGTTAGCGTAACAAGCGTAGTCTACAAGTCTATAATCTGCTTGTCGATCTCTTTGGGTTCTTCTTGATTGTTAACTAGGATTATAGGGGTCGGCATGTCTTTTCCGTTAGTGGTGACGTCTACTTTATCACCGTACTGCTTGGGTAGGAACTTGCTTGCGAACCATTTTCTAGCATCTATCTCTACTCTAGCCATCTGGGAATCTATCCTCTTGGCTCTCATGTCCTCAATGGTTAATTCAATCTTTTCAACCTGTTGCTGGGCTAATAAATACAGAGCTTCCGCGTATTGGTTATCCGCATTATGCCTCATTGCAGCTACTCTAAAGGTTGCCCTGTTAATACCTACTAATTTGCAAGAGGCTCTTTCGCTTTTACCCTTGTTGATGTAATCAATAACATCTTGTACTTGCTCTTTGGTTATCTTGGTTTGCTGAGTAGTAATCTTAGGAGTTTTTGTAGTTTTCACCCCTGTTTTTGTCTTCTGTGCCATAGTTATTGAATTATAGCACACTGCATTCATTGCTTCTTCTGGCTCCTGAAAAAGCTCTTGGTTTCCTTCTGGTGTAGCCAATTTTCAAAGTCTGTCATTTTTTTCCAGTATCTTGAGCAAGAGGTCGTTCATGGTTTCCAGCTGTTTGCTGATGAGCTTGAATTGTTCAGGGGTCATCAGTTATTCCACATCTTTTCAACTACATTTTTCATACTGGAAACCTGCTGGGGAGTTTCAAGGTCTCTGTAGTAGCCGTGATCAGCAATCCTGATGCCGTTGAAGCTGATTATGCAGTCTTTGTGGAATAATTTAGGTCTTCGAGTACGGTGTTTGAATAATGTTATCACAAGTTCGTTTGAATCAATTTGTTCCTTGTTAATCATAAATCCCATGTCGCAGTCCTGCTCGATGTTTGACGCACCTTTTAGGTCTGAAGCGGTTGCTTGACCTAATTTGCCGCTGCGGGTCTTAGCGACATGGCTGATTAGGATAACGGGTATATTTCGGTTAATAGCGATTCGCTTCATGTCGGCGGTGGCCTTGGTAATGCGCTCGTACTCGCTGCCCTGGTTCTGATTAGCTAAAAATTGGACATGATCGACCATGAGTATGTCCGGCTTAATCCGTTTAACCATGATGTCGATATGTTTGCTGCTGACGGCCAGTTCGGTTTGGATTATTAAATTTTCCATCAGGTTGTTATGCTCATTCGTCATGTTGTAAACACGGTCGTTTATCTCTTGGGCCGTCATTTCCATGCTGATTACCAACACCTTGACACCACTATTTACAATCAGGTTGGTTACTAGGTTTAACGCTACCATCGTTTTGCCGAAATTGCTCGGCCCAGCGATTACTGTCATCTCCCCGCCCCTGAAACCAAGGGTAGCATCGTCGAAGTAAGCCAGACCTGAACCGATACCCTCGAATTTGTTGAAGTTCTTTTGGTTTTCGATTGATTGGGCGTAAAGTTCGCCGAATTGGACGGTTTTGGTCTTCTCGACTTCGTGGGCGGCGGCTAGCACGCTGTCGTAGCGGATTTTATCTATCACCTCGTTTTGGGTATCACGGTCGAGTTCCTGGTATGACTCGATAATCCGTTTGGCTGCCCTTTCGTTGAATTTGCTCATAGTCTAAATTTTCCCTGCTCTTGTTTTATCATTTCATTGAGTGTTTCGGCAAGGTCTGGCCGGTTGGCTTTAACACTTCCCAGCTCGGTAATAGCTTTTTTGGCATCATCGTTATCCCTCTGTTTCCAAAGTTCATCGCGGGCGGCGGCAAATTGCCAGTAAGTACAGTTTTCAGGCATCGGTATATCCCCCATGTGCTCTTTCCAGAGCTGTTTGTTTATCTGGCTCATGCAAAACGTTTCACCCCGCCAGTTAGATCATGTGCCTTTAATTCGTAAACTTTAGTCCATCCACCCTCAATCGAATTTTCTAGGCATAGTTTCTGTTTAGGGTAATCTTCGGGGTAAAGTCGATTAAGTTTCTGTACCAGTAACTCAATTGCTCTCTCTGTCATTGGATTTCTTTTAAGCTTACGCATTTTAACAAATTCTGTTATTTCTGGTTCTAATTGTTCTGGAATAATAGAAACATTCTTCTTTTCTTTTCTATTCTCTTTCTTGTTAGAGTGGTCACCGCTGGGTCTCGTGTGGGTCACCGCTGGGTCACCTGTGGGTGAGTTGGTGGGTCTGCTATCTTGGTATTCATGCCAATTTAAGATGGTAATTATACTATATCGCTGGGTCACTTTGCGGGTGATAAGGTGTTCTCTTTCCAGTCGTTCTAATACGTGTTTGAGTGTATTGTCGTTGATATTCACAATTTCGGCTAATTGCCGTCTTCCGCCCGCCCACTCCCCCTTAGACTTACCGGCGTTGGTTAGGAGTTTAGTAAACACAATATAGGCATTATTATCCTTCATTAAAAAATGATTTTCGTTGATTGATCTGTAAAACTTGACCCAGCCACTCTCAGTCATACAACTACTCCTGTAAAGATAGCTGACAATTCCATACAAAAAAAGCGCCTTTCTGGGGCGCTCCTCTTGTGTTGGTCTGTAGTTCGCTACATATAAATATAGCACGCTAGCGCACGAGAATAAACACCCAAAGTTATTTAATAGGGTTTTTTGAGGTCAGCAATAGTGCGAACTAACAGCCAATCTCTCTATCAACAGATTATACCACGCGGCCTAACCATAAATATAATGTAAAATTTACTAAACCTTCCACAGTTGAGTATAAAGTTGTGGAAAAGGGGCATCCCGGTTGCTGCTCACTATGAATCACCGAAGGGAGAGTTTAGCGGCACCGCTATGAGTTTATTGAGGGGTGGCCTCTCACGGGATCGCGGACACATTGATTAGCCCCTAATAATTTATTGTACAGCGTTATCGCGGTTTGGGTACATCACTTCGTCAAGCACATTCACAGTAGCTTCTAAGCCCATTAGAGCCACGCTACCAGCTTTTCTAGCTCCGAAGCGGGCATAACGCTTAATTTCGTGCAAGATGTCTAATTCGTTGTTACGTGTGATTTTGACGCCGTCTAGTGGCAGTATCGGCTGGGGCGTGGGTTCTAGTTCGTATGGTACTGCTGTTTCGATTGTTTCGTGTTTGTATGTTTTATTTCTCATGTTTGACATTGTAGCAAACTTATTGGTTTATGTCAATAGGTTGTTACTTAATCGGCTTGTATTTGTGAACTCTTTTCTTCCACAGCTGCCACCACTTCCGGCTTAAATCTTTATAACTTAGTGGGTCAACACCGTTTAGAATAATCAACTTATCGCCGACTCGTAAGTATTTATTCTTTCCCATCTTGTTCCTTACTATTAAAATCATCTAATTCTTGAACCATATCATTGTGTTGTTTGATTACTCTCTCTGCTTCATTACGCTTGACGTTAGTTAGTACATCATCCCCATCTGATATATCAACAGTTTTGCCATCAATAGACTCGCCAAAGATAAACCAAAACCCATACTTGTGTTCGTATTTAGTTGTTCCCATCACTATCCTTACTATTAGAGCTGTCTTCTAAGCCACTGGCTCGTTTGGCTGCTTCTAGTACGTCAAGCTTTACGAACATCTCTCTTTCATCTTCGTGCGTAGCTGTCGGGTATCCTTCACGGAATAGCGATCTGATGTAATGTGATAAGCTTTCTGCTTCCTTCTCAAACCTGTCGTACCATTGTTTACCAGAAAGTCGGACTTCGCTAGCATCCATTAGCCGACTTTCTTGAATATCTTGTGGAAATTTAAGATACCCCTCATCAGCAAAGGCTTGTTTGATAACAGCAATCTCAACATCTGTTAGCTCCATAGCAATCTTTGTGCCGGTGATACTAGTAAATTCTAAGTTTCCTAACCTTTCGTCTAAACTCATAAATGCTTACTCCCCTCTAGCGGCATCGCACCGCCCCTTCCTATGCATGCAGCTATACCCGGCCTTCTGCTTTGAGCAAGTCCGCATTATTCTTTTAAGCCACTTCATCTCTCGCCTCGATGTACTGGGCAGCGCTCGACTTTAAAGCCATTCACGAAACGGCAGCCGCATGATTTCTGATTAATTTTATCCATCATTGTAGCAGCCCCACTATCTTAATAATGATCGCAATCGCCAGCACAAAAGCAATAAGAACCGTTGCCAGTGCGGCCACCGGCTGCCTTCTTGCATAGAAAACAAAGCTTGCGTACATGCAGAAAAGCATGAAGGCGGCGGCGATTATATATGCGTAAATCATTTTAAAAGCTCCTTACTCCAAAAATTAGATTTATTTATATACCGCTGCTGCCTTTCCGGGCTCCATGTTTTCATATCAGCGAGATTACTAAGCCGGTCGGCGAACTTTAGTATCACGCCTTCCCTGCTGTGTAGATTAGGAAACTTCCCGTCTTCTTTTGTAACTTCCTGCACAAGCGCGGCAACTCTGCTGCCAAAGATTTCTCCCAGCTCTTGAACCGTAGTCTCAGTGTCTTCAACCGTATCATGCAGCCAAGCAGCCGCGATCAGTTCTTCATCGTATGATACGAGTGATATGATCTCAGCGACTTTGGCGGGATGGAAGATATAGTTTACTCCGTCGTCGCGCAACTGTCCTTGGTGCTTATAGGTAGCAAATTGCTGGGCTTGCCGTCCAAGACTTAAATCCGAATCCGGGTAATATGCTGCTTTCATTTCTTTCTGTGTGAAATTCATTTTTGTTTCTCTTTTTCGTCAATTAGTGTTTCAAGCATTTTAAGCATGCTGCGCTTCTCTGCTTTAGCCATGGCCCGGAGCTTTTCCAGGTACGTCCGGCTGATGCGGGTAACTGTATAATTTTCTTCGTTTTCTCCCATATTGATCTCCTAATTCTGGTATAAATACCGTTTACATCGAAGACAGCGTACAATGCCGGTCGCAGTATCTTCAACTGGGATTAGTTCTTGGCAAGTCATTTTAAGCCTTCCTATATTTAATTATATTACCTATGTTAATTAAGAATTTACACTGTGTCAATGACTTTTTTATTTTTGTAGTATAATGTATTATGTAAGTGCCATGTTAATTTATAGGAGTATAGTATGAGTCCAGAAGACGGAGATTGGGATTGTCGCCCAGGAGGATCGTGTGATATATGCAATCCTTGGGACTAGTCAGCAATGAACCACGAACATAAGTTTTTTATTTTTGACGTCCGCTCAAATTATGAGCTTTTTAACCCGCCGCTCAAGTGGATTGAAGAGTACTCTGATGCCCTGCTCGACCTTTACGGAGAACTAGACCAGCTCTATAAAAAAACCGAATATGCCGTACTTGGCTGCAACTGCGGTGAAGTTATAAAGCAAAAGATTAAGCGCGAAGAAGACCAGACGTCTGAATAATATGCTATTATGCTAGCAATTAAGCGTAATAAACAATGAATTTAGACCAATTTTTCGCTAGTTATAATGGTAAAAGCTTGGACTACGACAATGCTTACGGTGTTCAATGTGTAGATTTAGCCAAGTTCTACTTAAGAGAATGTTATGGTATTCATCCTGGAGCTTGGGGCAATGCACATGCATACTTTACTGCCACCAACCCAGCTATTCTGTCTAGGTTTAATAGAATTACCAACAATCCAAAAGACCTTAACCAAAGACCTAGCCGCGGCGACATAGTAGTTTGGGGTTCTGCCCTGCCTGGTTCTGAGGGGTCTGGACATATAGCTGTATATGATGCTAAGACAGCCCCAGGAACGTTCAGATCATTCGATGCGAATTGGGGTGGTAAAACATATCATTTCGTAACTCATAACTATAATAACGTGATCGGCTGGCTAACACCGAAGCCTGCGCCTGTAGCGGCTGCTTCGGCTCCAGCAGCATCACAGCCACAAGGAGGCATCATTTTGAACGACGCACAAGTACAAAAGCTTTATAACCTGGTATTGCACCGGACTGGCGACGCGGGCGGCATTAAGAACTATTCCGGTAAAAGCCTGGATTTCTTTTTAAATGATATTGGCGGCAGTCAGGAATGGCGCGGCCAGAACCATGAACTACTCGTAAGCTTGCCGGAAATCCGGGCCCAAGCCGCTAATCTCCAAAATTCAATCAACCAGCAAAATCAGGCTATTACCGAACTGACTCAGAAATTGCAGAGCAGCGAAGCCAGTGGCCCGGAAAAACAAAAAGCTTTAGACGGGGCTATTGCCAAGCTATCCCAAACCACAGCCGAACTGGAAACCGCTCACGACAAAATAGTTGAACTGGAAAAGAAAGCTGCGGCTATCGGCTCCGGCAGTAAAGTCATAGGGCTGCCGCAGTCAGGCGTTAATAAACCAAAGATCAGCCCGTTTGGTAAATTGATCGTGGCTTTTCTAAACGCGTTCGCTAAAAAGAAGAAATAAAAATGGCGAGGCGCACCAACCTCACACACTGGTGGTTGGTCGGCAACAACATATTAAGGGTACTTGCTTACGCTTTTATACTAACTGCACTTATTGTTTTTATTAGCGTCTATACGATAAAATATGCTGTGGATAGAGATTGTAAAAATTATTATGATAGAAAACTATCGGTTTTTGGGTATTGGGTTGGCATACAAGCCGGAAGCACAGAAAAAAATTGCCCTAACCCAAACCAAACATGAGTGAATTATTTCTGCTGATATTACTTGCCTTTGTAATATGGTGGATTCATTTTAAGGTAAAGAAAAAGTAACCTTAAGCACTACCCACCCGGCTCCACGATTTTTATTTTTTAACATAGAAATAGCCACCCTAATAATGGACTGGCCGGGTGGCTATTTCGTTTTAATTATACACTTGGATTTGGTCGTGCAAAGAAATATACAATGCCGACTAGCAAGCCGATCAGTGCTGAGAAATCCATGATCTTCGTGCCAGCTTCGGCCTCAAATTTCTTAACGACCACGCCTAAGACGAAAACGATTAAGAAAGCTACGACGCCAGCTAAAACTGCATAAGCAATTCGTGCGGCAAGTCCAGTTAGTTTCATGTATAGATACTCCTGATTAGTTATTAGTTAGCAGTATACCACCCCGCCACCCTCTTGCCCCCCTGAGACTCCCTGCAAAACGGTTTTAAGGTGTTAGGGGGGTATTTGGAGGGACTCCCCCTCGGCAGGGAAGTGCTAAAATTGCAACTTTATGTCATTGAATACATTTATAGTAAACCAGTTGTATTCCCGAGTCTCGCAATGTACTCGGAAACACTGTAGATAAATAGCAGAAAACCTACGAAATATACTGTTTGTTTAATGAACAAATTTATTATAAGATACATAAAATGTTATGATCCCGGAAGAGACAAGTCAAACCGGGATCATAACCTCGCTTTTTGTTTTTTGTTTTTGCAGTTTTTGTTTTTATTTGAAGTTCTTTGCGAGCTTCTAACTATTTATATATCATACCGTTAGAAATTTAACAAACTATTTGTATTAGCTATAGATAAATTGCGTGACGGCAGCACGGACTTTAGGCTCGTCGTTCCATAGCCAGGAAGCTTTTATATAACGAACGCGCCAGCCATGCTCAGACAGCATCTCATCGCGCTCTTGGGCCGCCAATACATCACGTTCATATTCACGGCCCTGTATAGCCAAACCCATTTTCAAATCATTAGAGTAAATAACCAACTTGTCGCCCGTGCGCCGAAAATGCTCTTTCTTCAAAAGCTTAGGTTGCTTCCAAACTATGACCATTTTACGGCCAGTTTCTTTATCACGGACACTATCTATTGTTAGGCACTTACCGCCCAGAACTTCAATCATGCGAGTCTCAACCGGACTTGGAAATAGCACGGTTTTTTTAGCTTCAAGAGCTTGCAAGGCCTTAGCGCGGAGCCGGCCTTTCAGGCGTCTGTTTTTTTGTGTGTAGGGCATGTTTATATAGTACGCCTAATAGTTGATAAACAATATAGTAAATAAAACATGTTGACACATTATGTTGCATCATAGTACAGTACAATCATACAAATAAATTAGGAGAAGATTCGTGAGGAAAAGATATTTTATCCGCCACAAAGTGGACTTCGGCGACGGGTTTTCATTGCCCTATGTGGACGAGCCGTTCAAGAAAGTTAAACCATAATGGCTGACTTAAATAAACTAAAAGAAAAGTTAGACAAGTCAGGAGCACCGAAAGCTGACACTAAAAAGTTTATGGCCTATATTGCCGATACACAAAGTACGGAAGTCACCAAAGATAAGAAGCCGGTCACTAATAATACAGTCGAGGCTCTTTACAGTCTGTTCCTTAAATATCGAAATTTAGGTCTTATCATAGACGGCGTTAACGTAGTTATCACCGGCCGAAATATGGCTATGGTGACATTCAACGGCTACAAGAATAAGGTGTTGGACACCTACCCTGAAACTGAATTTGACTATGGCTTAATTCGTGAGAATGACCTATTTAATTTGAGCAAAGAATCTTTTAGCGTTAAATATACCCATAAAGTAGCTGACCCTTTCAGCAGCACGGCAATTAAAGGTGCATATGTCATGTTTAAGAATAAACGGGGCGAATACATCGAACTACTGAATAATAAGGACTACGAGGCCATGAAAAAGGCCAGCAAGCAGTCTTACTTATGGAATACGTGGGATTCAGAGTTTTGGCTTAAGAGCGTTATTAAACGAGCCTGCAAACGTAATTTTTATGATGTCGTAGCTGAGATTGATAAAACCGATAACGATGATTACGGCATAGCTGATACGGAAGCAGCCGAACGGGGCGAATTGGACTCTGTACTTGATAAAATCTCCAAGGCCAAAGACGAAGACGCACTGACCGACATCGTAACTGATCTATCTGCTGAATTGCAAAAAGCGGTTACGAAACAGGCTAGTGATAAGTTTAAGGAATTGAGCGAGAAATGAAAACTACGATTCAGGCGCTTAACGATGGTTTTAATAATTCTGATGGGTATTTCTCATTTAAGTTTGGCGACGATTATGAATATGAACTTTGCGTAGAACCTTTATTGTGGGGACAGATGTACGTTGCCTTATATAAAGATCAGGACTTGATGACTGAAAAGATACCAGTCAAGCCAATAGACAAGGAAGCTAAAAATGGCGGCTGAACAAGGTACCGAACAATGGCTGCAAGAACGTGTAGGCTACGCCACAGCCTCAAAATTCTATGAAGTAATGATGAACAAGACCACCGCCGGCTATCAAGGCTACGTGGCTCAACTGGCCTTAGAACGCATACTGAACCGCCCAACCGAAACATTTAAGAGTAAAGCGATGGAGCGGGGAACTGAGTTAGAACCGACAGCTAGGCTTATGTACGGGCTTCATATTAAGACACCGATTGAAGAAGCACCTTTCGTTAAACATAAAACTCTGATGGCTGGTGCCAGCCCGGACGGACTTATAAATGATGATGGGCTTGTAGAGATTAAAAGCCCACTGGCAAACAATCATTTATACACCCTGCAAACCAACAAAGTACCAGCGCAGTATCAATGGCAGATTGTCGGCCAACAATGGATTACAGGTCGCCTCTGGACAGACTACGTCAGCTATTCGGATGAGTTTCCGAAAAATGCCGCGCTGGCTATAATCCATGTCGAACGTGACGAAGAAAAAATACAGATGCTTGAAGCGAGAGTTAAATTGTTTTTGAAAGATGTAGACGAAGCGGTTGTTTTCATTAAAAACTACGGAGTTACAAAATGAGTGCGACTAAAGAAGGCGGTCTTAAAGCCGCCAAAACTAACAAATTGAGATATGGCAAAGACTTTTATCCCAAAATAGGTGCTAAAGGTGGTAAAAACAGTAGTGGCGGTGGCTTTGCTACGATGGATAGAGAAGAAGTAAGAGAAGCTGGTCGTAAGGGCGGTACAAAAAGTAGAAGAGAATGGACAGTAGCGGAGCGCAAAAAACATTCGATTGCCCTAAAGAAAGCAAAGAGCAAGCGTGAAATATAACTTCGCCTCACCAACTGAAACCGGCAAAGCCTACGCGTACCTTTCAAAACTTATAGAAAATAAGGGTATTGCTGAAATTAAAAAAGTCAGCCCTAAGCGATCACTAAATCAGAACAGCTACTTACATCTGCTCCTATCAGCGTTCGGAGTCCATTTCGGCTACACTCTTGAAGAGTCAAAACTGGTTTACAAGCAACTCAATAAAGAGATTTACTTTTACACTAAAGAGGTGCGCGGCAAGTCATGGGATTTTATGCGTAGTAGCGCAGACCTCTCCAAAGAAGAAATGACAAAGAGTATCGAAACCCTCCGGAAATGGTCAGCCGTGGCTGATTATCCGCTACCAACTGCCCTCGACCAAGAATGGATAAGACAATTAGAGAATGAGTCAGAACAACATGAAAGGTATTTATGAGCGATAAAGATATATTAGAAAAAGCAATCAGCAAAGCAATTGAGGGTTATGAAACTACACAAGTTGGTCGAGTGTGGAATAAAAAGACTGGGCGAGAAGTCTTTGGTTCGGTTAATACTAACGGCTATAGATGCTTTAAAATATGGCTTCCTGAACTTAAAATCAGCAAGCGCATATATCACCATCGTTTTGTTGCTCAGCAACACGGTTCCAACCCCGAGAATTTACCTCACGTAAATCATAAGGATGGTAACAAGCTTAATAATGCTACATGGAATCTTGAATGGGTAACACATAAACAAAATATGATCCATGCTTGGAATAATGGGCTATTACCAAAACCACCTCATGTCCCTGGAGAAAAAGCAGGTAATCACAAACTTAGTTGGGAGCAAGTAGAAAAAATACGAAGCAGGCACTTACAAGGTCATTCTAACGTTGATATAGCTAAACGCTTTGGCATGCACCAATCCACTATTGCTCGCGCAGTCAAGGGACAGACGTGGAAGCAAATGGTAATAGCCGAAGATTCAATAAAATATTTGGGAGAAAATATATGAACCTACGCCCAAACAAAATTCGAGCTATTGGCCTAAAGAACTTTTTAGACTCCAGCAAAGACATACATAACGGCCTAGGCTACGATGACTTTATAGACTTGTACGTTACCGAGCGTGGTACCCAACTTACTGTAGCCGACAAATTTAACGTCTCCCGCTGGACAATGACACGTTGGGTAGATATTTATGAAAGCGAGAAGAGCCATGCAGACAAAAGCTAAGCCCTGCAAACATTGTGGCCGAACTGACCATTTTGCTTTCCAGTGTGGACTACGACCAATGAAACCTTCTAAAGCAAAAGTCCGAAAGCCAATACCCAAAGTCGGCAAGATAACCAAGTCCTGGATTAAGATTAGGCAAGAGTGGTTTAGAGCTAATCCGGCAGAATTTTATACTTGTAGTCTTAAAACATCTTTATATTGTCAGGGTGTCATGACTAGAACCGAAACAACTTTAGACCACACTATTCCCAAAAGCAACGCCAAGAATTACGCAAATCGCCACGACTTTAGTAATTTAGTTCCGTCGTGTTACCCATGTAATTCGGAAAAAGGGAGTAAGCATGGGTAATCGTAATAACGCTTTTATTAGACACCTACACATGCCTTTACTCATGGAGTTTTTGGATAATGAGGGCTTAACTTATAAATGGATAGCCGGAGACTGGCATTAAAGAACTTATGCGACTAATCCAATCCGATCGCCAATCTTTTATTTCTGAGCTAGAGAGGGAGTTGCCGAAACAACAAGTATTCAAAGGCGGTTTAGACAACGGTATGAGCGACCAGATGCATGGCTATAATGTTTGCCTATCCGAAGTCATCGCATTACTAGAGAAGTTTAAGGGGGAGAAATGAATAAGAACATATCTATTAAGAAAATAAGAATATTTGTAAATAAAAAACCGGACATAAGAGTTGTGGAGACATATAACAATAAAAAAGAATGGCTAGTTGAAATATCTGATTATGGCTCAGGGGAACTAGAAGTATGAACCCCAACAGTGAAACCGCAGGTGAGGCAATAGAAGAACTGATTGGCAAGCGGTGTGCGACTAAAGACACCCACGATTTTCCTGACCTAAAAGATAATGAGCGTTGTTTTACTTGTGCTCTGTGGGACGCTATTGACCAACACAAGCTAGACTGGCTTAATGAGATTATGCCTGAGAAAGAAACGATACCAAAGTTCAGCTCGCCACCAACAAATGATGAACTTATTGATATATCAATGCGTCAAGGAGCTAACCTAATGATCGACATAATCCGTACCAATGCCCACGAATACACTAATAGAAGTAAAGGGGGGCTAAGATGAAGAATTATCAAATTTATGTCATTGTTTCTGCTCTATGGGGCATAGCAGGAGTAGAAGCACTATCAATACTTTTTGCAATAGGAGCTTTAGCTGAAATTGTCTTTGTTAAGGCCAATAAGAGTAAAAGGAGTAAATGATGGGAAAAGTAAAGTACCAAAACCCAAAGTTTGATAAGAAGCTGTACTGGGAACGACGCAAAAAAGGTTTGAGGGGGCAGATATGACCAACCAAGACAATAAGCTGAGAGATGAACAATTGCGAAACAAGCTACGTGATTTAAAAATACCTGATAAATTTAGTGCTAAATACCTCATCCATGCTTACGAAGATGACTTAGTCGCTTTGTTTCAATCCACACTAGAGGCTGAGAGGGTTAAGGCGCAGATAGATCTATTAGTAAGACTCCGTGCCAAAGCTGATTACATGGAACGTGGTGGGCTTAAAATAGACATTAAGGCAACCGTTTGGAACGAACTTGAATCGTTAGGGCAGTTCGAGCTTAACGACAAATACGAAGCCCCCACCAATCAAACAGAAAAGGTATCGAATTCGACATCGTTAAGTGACAGAGGTAAAAACGTCTTCGTCTGTAAAAAGGATGATATTTTATAAGGACAATACTATTTTTCTAGGTAGCAATAACCAACGACAACCAGTATAATCTTAACTATGAAAAAAATACTGCTTTTAGCCGTAGCGGTACTTGTGCTGATCGGCGCAGGCGTACTTGCCTCGCGCCACTATCAAAGAAATCAAAATAAAGAAAAGGCCGCAGAGACAAGCGAAATTAACACGGCCAACCAAGCTCTCGAAGCCCAGAAAGCTAAGAATGCCGAGCTTCTAGCTAAGTATGAGATTTTACGCGTGGAATGTGAACGCGGGCAAGATTACTATGGTAAACTAACTGTAGCTATACGCCGAACTGTTGACCCGCCAAATTGCGGCCCGGCAATCGTTCAATAACAAAAACCAGTTAAAAACAAAAAGGAGTGTCCACCATGGCACATATCAAAAGGCTTATCAAAACTTGTAACTTCTCAACCCAGGACTGGGATAATCTGTTATTCTCTGACTTAATTGACAGAATAGAGGCGGGAGAGCGTTGACATGGACTTTATACCTGATATGCAGTCAGTTTATGAATTCGTGGTTATTGGTATTGGCATTAAATACATTGCCCGGAATCGTATCGGTAAATGGGTAGATAAAAAAATAGACGAAGAACCTGAGAAGATCGGCCGGTTTAAGGCTTTATGGCAACATGAGCAGCAGCGAGCCGGTGGCAAGGGTCATAATGCCAGTTCGCCCTTGCAGTGCTGGCAAGACAAGTGCGCCCAGCTTTAAATACGGCCTCTTAATTCCTTAGCCAGTCTTTCCTGATAATCCCGTTCAAGTAACACGAGCCGTCTTTCATAGCGCCGACCCATCTTAGGTATGCGGTCGGCTTTTAATTTACGTCTGGCAGCTCGTATTTGTTTTGGGTTCATCCCCTTACTATATAACAATCAGTGGCTAAAGTCTTGATGCTCCGGGGAAGGCAGGACAGGACTTAAAGGCAAGCCTTGAGCCGGTACTTCGGCACTCTGTACTTCATCACGGTAAGCTACGGCTTTAGCGACTTGAGTGCTGAACGAAACGCCTATGCGGGCGAACAAGGGTTTTATGAAGAAGAAATACACAGGCTGGGAAGTGGCATATACAAGCAAGCCCTGGACGGCTACAAACCACGGTGCGAACTGAGGGACGTCTTGCAGGTAAACTACGGCCGATGCAACCATGGAAAACAGGATAACTAAAGCGGTCATTTTCTTTTCGCCGTCAACGCTGAACCACTTTTTGATAGCTAGAGCGACCGGGGAAACTATAAAGGCCGAGCCTACGACTTGCGCGATGGTGGCCCAAGTTTCTTTGGGGACGCTGTTTAAGGTGTTTAATATTTCTTGTAGCATTTTACTGCTCCTTTTTGTTTATTTTTATTTTCTGCCTGAGCGATTCGACCAGGCGGGTGTACTGGGCATAGCTTCTGGCGGCGGCAACAATCCCTTTTTCCTGAAGGCTTAGGGAGTTACGGCGACTTTGTTTTTGTTTTAGTACCTCTACAGGTATAGTATACAGTTCTTCGTCGCTCTGTAAATAGGACATCGGGATACCGAACCAATATGAGGTTTCCGGCCTTCCATAAAGGACATCATCTTTCTCAAAAGTACCCTTGATAGAAACTAATTTATTACGCATTACATGCTTATCCGGCCGGTTGCTGCCGTGATCTTGGACTAATATAAAGCTTTTTGATTCATCCGGAATATTAACAAAGAAGTCGCACGGGCCGTCTTCGAAGGGTTTATAGGTAGATTTAAACTGGTTAGGGAATATAGGGTCTGCTTCCAAAGCTTTTAGGTACTCATCAATCGGTGGAACCGGCTCTTCTAAAATTGTAGGTTTGGGCTCCGGGGGCATTTCGCCGGCAGGTTGTGGTATCTGTTGTTGCGTTTGGTCTACAGTGGTAGGTTGTTCTTGTCCGCCGGCAGGTTCCAATGGCAACGGTTCGTATTTACCTTCTGCCAAGTCTTGCCAGGAAAAGCCGATACTATATTTAACTCGGCCGGTTTCGGCGTAACCTCTAAAGGCGGCGGCTTCCATATAATAGGCGTAGGTTTTATCCTCAATCGGTACATGGGCTACGGCTACTATTTCTACATTGGTATTTTGGGCGATTGACGGCCCGCTGGTGCCTAAGTCAGTCCATTTTTTAGCGTTGCCAAAGAACCACTTTTGAGCACCGCCGGGCTTTATAACGTGCATCGTTATTGGTTTTTCTAAAGTTTCATATCTCAATTCGGGGGCCTCCTTCTTTCGGGCTTTGGGCAGGTGCAGTACATAGCCTGCGCCAGCATCCGTAGCTTGCTCTAAGTCATTATGATCAAGCAGAGTAGCTACGTCTATTTTAAGTTTTCTGGACGCATCCCAGATGGTTTCACCGAGTTTTAAGGTATATGTTCTGTCTTCGCGGGCTTCTTTAGATTCAGACAAGTTCAGAGCCTCCAGTTCAGCCAGTTCGGCCTCTTCTTCTTCGGGTGTCTTTTCGACCTCCGTAGGATATTCAACTAGTGATTCTTCTTCAGGCGTCACTTAAGTTGTGCTCACGAGGAACCCACTAAAGAACGTAGTAGTAGGTCCCCCACCAAGACCTGTGTAGCCACCTCCGTAGGATGCAAGAGTGATAACATCATTAGCAGCCATATAAACAAGCCCAGTGACAACTTTACCTTGCTCAAAAACACCATCATAGCCAACGGGAATATCACTATGACCAGGGATAAGAATTGCTCCACTCCTCAGAACCGCTACATTTACACCAGCACCATTTTTCGTATGGGTTTTAACGCAACCAGATAATTGATAATAGCCACTAAGAGGAACAGTATAAGTATAGTTTGTGATATTCCAATTGTTATTGGTATCAAAAGTTTCAACATTCAAAGGAACGGTAGCATAAGCATTGTTACCGTCTGTCCAGTTAGCGCTACAATAAACATGAAACTTATAAGGATTAGAAAACTTAGCAGGGCTTATATCGGCGGCAAGTTTAGAATTATTAACCGCTAAGGCTTGTATAGCTGCTGTAGGGACTATATTAGTTTCAGTAAAAGTTTTATGGGTACCGTCCAGTACGTTATGCCCTAAAGTAATACCGTCGTATAAGTCCTTAGCCCACCTGTATGT
>MWWH01000008.1_pt1 | contig 38477 bp, 32 predicted proteins | sample 1047231 | NCBI WGS metagenome assembly MWWH01 (sample SAMN06349967, study PRJNA376086) | soil metagenome | isolation source: MG3-2 sample Antarctic (ecotone) soil | place: Antarctica | collected 2015-01-13 | reverse complement strand
TGAAAGATGAAGCCCGGACGATTTTGGAATGCCGCTAACTGTGCCGGAATCGCCGCCCCCACATCCATCATAGATGCCGCTTGCTCACACCCGATTGCAAAACCGTCCAGAAAACACCTCGTGCAGTTGGGATTACTGCTGCTGCATCCACCTCCTTCACCCAAGCCTCCGATCATCGGCGTCTCTGGAGACGGCTCGAACCCCACAGGAAAAGGATCAACAAAGGGGTCTTCCACTCCGACATTGACTCCCATCGAGTCGGCCTCAACTGTTACCGTGTACCACCCCTCCGCTCCACTCTCGCCGCGATTGCCCGTCAATGGATTGCTGTGCTGCCACGTCACCTGATTCTGTTCCTGTCTGGCTAAGACCTCACCTCCAGCATAGACATAGCCCTTAGTCTTCTGTCCACTCTCATTCAATTCTGTGATGACTCGCCCACCCAGCACACTGCTTACCAGATAATAAGTCGTCGTCGCGGCTGGCGGGAAAGTATTAGGCTGTTGCTCCACGCGCTTGACCACCTGCCCATCCCCATCCTGCTCCTGGGTGGTGATGCGTGTGCTGACCAAACTGCTCACCTGGCGATTCCTCCCCGCCGCATCGTAGGTATAGCTGAGCGTCTCGTCCTGAAGCACTCTGCCATCATTATCATATTGCCACGAAGGGTTCTGATTCCGCCCGTTCAAATAGTTAGCCGCGAAATCACTCTGCCGACTCCAGAACCTGTTTGTCCGGGCAGTCATCTGTCCCCACACGTCGTGCTGGTAGCTTTGACGGTACGGCCCCGTCTGCATCCCGCTCTGCGTCTGATTGAGGAAGTCTCGCGCTTCCGATCCCGTGTAGGCTTCCTGCAACCTTCCCGCATGGTCATAACTGAAAGCGCGATCCATCCGCTCGTCCAACACGTCGTGCGCCGAGCGAAGACTCCCGTCCGCGTGGTATTGATACTGTGAGGACATGACAGTGGATGGCCCGTAGCTTGGGTTCCTCCCATTGACTTCAAAGCTCTCCATTTGCAGGCGCGAGGTATAGCTGGCCGCGAGACTCAGGCCGTTGCCGTAAGCCATGCTCTTCACTGCGCCCCACGCGCGATACCGCAGGTTCGAGGCATAACTGGTGACGTTCGCATATCCACTGCCGGTCACGTCCGTCAACTTGCCCGTCTTGTCGTAAGTGTAGCCGACAGCCGCGCCAAAGTGATCAGTCACGCTCGTCAACTGATTCGCCAGATTATAGATATAAGAGAGCGTGAAAGAACCTACCCCTGTCAACTGCCTGGTCTCTGATGTCAGGCGTGAAAGCTGGTCATAATTGTAGCTCGTGCTGCCCAGCCCGTCCGTCATGCTGGTGCGATTGCCGGCGGCGTCATAACCGAAGCTGACCGGAGAAGTCGCCACAACACCCGATGGCGCAGTGTATGTGATGCCCGTCACTTGATGGCGGTTGTTATAGCCGAAAGTAGCAGTCGCCCCGCGCGCATCCGTCACCACATTAGGCGTATTATCTGGATTGTAAGTATAGCTGGTCGGGCTGGTCTGAATCGGAGTCTTCTGCGTCGCCAATCTTCCATACCCGTCATAGGTCAGAATAGCTTCCTGAAAAATGCCGCTCGCTTCTGTTTCCTGATACTGTCGGCTGTTGATGATCTGGTCTCTGGCGTTGAAAGTATTGATGGTTGTCGAATAGACGGTCTGCGACGGATACCATTCCAAAACTTCTGTCTTCCTCGTCCTGCCGAGAATGTCGGAGGTAACTCTTTGTTGACGGCCCATCTCGTCCCTGAGGGTGACAACCTCTCCGCCAGCGCAGCCACAGCCACCATAAGTCACTGACTTGGTCGTTCCATCCGGGTTAGTCGTGACGGTCGGTCGTCCCTTCCAGTCGTATTGTTGATTTGTCCAGATCCAGCCCACAGCATCATCTCCCGCAGGTTGCCATGAACCGTTAATCTCGGTCGGATTCGAGCTTTGCACCACCCGCCCCATCGCGTCCCGGCGCACCACCTGTGCCTGGTATAACCCCACACTGTTGGCATGATCTCCGCCACTGGCTCTGGCCGCTCCCAAACCGTCGAAGACGGTGGCCGAGTAAGCTTCCGGCAATCCATTTTGGATGAGAGTATAGGTCGAGATGGTCCCTGACGGATCATAGACCCACCGGCGGTAAGCCCCGTTATTCACAATGTTGACTCGTGAGGTGCGCCCCGCTCCGTCATACTCGAATGTCTGGATGGCCCCCTGCGATTGCCCCGTAGGTGTCGGGCTTTGTGTGAGCGTGGTGGCCCCAAAGTCGTAAGAATACTGTGAAGTTGAAGAGTAGCCATCCGCATCTGTGACGGTCGTCGGATAAGCAAACGTGTTGAGGCTGTTCTTCGTGGTGTCAGAGAAGGAGTCCGTGTAACTAAGATTAGTTTGATGCCCTAAGTGATCTCTGATGAAAACGACCGACCCGTTCGTGTCATAGCCAGTCCTCGTGACCAGCTTCTTGCTCTCGTCATTGATATTACTCCCGCTCACGTCATAGCGTGAGACCTTCGTCAGATTACCGCGTCCCGTGCTCAGGCTCGTGCCATAGCTCGCGTCATGTTGGATGGCATTCGGCGAAGTCGCTTGCAGTTGATCCCCGGGAGCATCGTATTCATAGCCGGTCTTGGATTGCCATGCGCCATCCGACATATGCACTGCGCTGACCAGCCCGATGATTCTCCGATTGACATACTCGGGATTGAGATTGTAGTCGGTGTAAGTGTAACGAATCGGCGTGAAGCCATCCGCCGCATATTCTTTAACTAGATAGGGCAGTCCCCATTGGACATATGGCCCATACTCGATAGTCGTTCGTTTGCGATTCCCTTCCACGTCATAGACATTCGTCTCGACCACGCGCGGGTTCTTCCGGTAGTTGAGATTCGTGTCATCCTGCGTGTAATCAGTCTGCGTCCACTTTCTCTTCACTCCACCTGACCAAACCTCAGTCTGTGTGGTCAGCCCCTGTTGCCAGCCCGTCCCGTAATACTCTTTGTAAACCGTTCCATCAGGCGCGGTCAGCTTGCGCGCCCCGTCCGCCTCCGTGCCGTATTGCGTGGCGACCTCCGCCGGCACACCATTCACCCCTGTCCAGTTCTCAGCCGCATCCCTGCGCTCGGTCACGCGCGGGCAATCATCAGCACTCGCCGGCAGCGTGTAAGAAGTGTAGCCAAGCTGATGCCCGTCAGCCGCAAAGTGGCTGATTATTGAGACCTGCCCGTAAGCGTTGTAGTCGAAGTTGTAGCGCGTCCCGTCCGAGAAGCCGACCTGGATCAGCGCGGGGATGGCAGCATTGTCCCGGATACCGACTATCTTAGGACTGAAGCCGGTCTGGATGGTCTTATCGTTGTAACCGAACGTCGCCCACTGGTGCGCCTGCCCATTCCACAGTTGAGTGATCGAGCTCAGGTTTTGATTCGCGTCGTAGTTGAAGGTGACGGTGCGAGAGAGCGTGTCGATGATCGTCGTGATCTGGCCGAAGCCATTGCGATTGATCGTCATGAAGTTGCCGTTGCGATCCTTGATCTCAGTGCAGCGGTACTCGTTGTTCATCTTGACGTAAGTGAGCTGCGTGCCATCCGTCGCCTTCAGCAAGAGATTGCCGTTATCCGTGAGTTGCAGGTAAGAGGAGTCTGCTGATTCATAGACGTTCGTCGTTCCAACCTGGCGCAGCTCCACTCTGCCGCCCGATGAAGTCATCAAGAGATAAGCATTCTGCCCTGTGGCAGCATTGAAGTGCCGCCCTTGAATCGAAGGGAAGTCCACGCGGAAGCCCGGACTGACAGACCCGTTATCCTCGTCGAAATAGATGTACGGCCCCGACTTCGTCCACAAGAGCGAGTTATAGGAAAGTGATAGACCCAGGTTCATCCCCGCGCGGCCAGGTAGACTGAGCAGCGGTACGCCCCAGTTGTAGTTCCGGGACAGGAGGTCTTCACCCCCGCTGCCTGTCCTGTTACCGGGATCAACACGCGCCGAAAGAAGGCTTGAGCTGTTGCTGCCGGCTGTTCCATTAGGCAATAAGAGAGCAATGATAGTTGAGAACTCCGCGCTTTCAGCAAAGCCGTTTCTCACATTCTCCCTGCCTTGCGTCGGCACCATATTCGTCCAGGCATCCCATCCGGCTTGATCCGGCTCGCGATGCAGGTACGCTCTGTATAAGTCATAAACGAAGTCATGATCTGATCTCTGGCGAGCGGCGTATTCGGCTGACTCAAACATTGTGCGCCCCAGCTCGCGCGAGGCCAGAAGCACTGAGTCCTGACTGTTTCCATAAGCCTTGCGCAGGATGTCGTTCCAGTAAGCCTGCTCCGAAGCATTAGGCTGCCGCGCGAGTGTTAGCTGGTGGAAGTCGCGAACGTACTGGTCAGCAACGGTCGTCCTGATAGTAATTGTGGTCGTGGCGCTCGACTGGCCGCCGTTGTTGTCCGTGACGGTGAGCGTCACGGCGTAGGTGTTGGGAGAAGCAAAAGCGTGCGTCGGGTTCGCGCCCATGGCGGTCGTCCCATCGCCGAAGTTCCACGAATAGCTTGTGATCGTGCCGTCAGAATCAGATGATGCGCTGCCATTGAATTGAACGCTCTGAGTTGTTTCTCCGGTGTAGGGGCCGCCCGTATTTGCCGTCGGCAACTGATTATTATTAACCACAATGTTGACTGCCGCCGAGGTGGTCATAGCACCCGCGTTATCGGTAGCTCTGGCAGTTAAAGCGTAGCTGCCTGATGCGACATTGTTCCAGATAACGGAGTACGGGCTGGTGGTATCAGTGCCGATCAGCGTCGCCCCCTGATAAAAGTTTACCCCGCTGACTACTCCATCGCCGTCGCTGGCATTGGCGTTAATGGTCATGTTCGCCGGAGCCGTGAAAGTCGCGCCACTGGTTGGACTCGTGATGCTCACCGATGGGGGTATGTTCGCGGTGATTCGCTGCCAGTTCGGAGAATAATCACCGAACCAGTTATTTGAGAGATCAGCTTGATTGCTGCCGTCGGCATTCATCATCCAGACCTGCTGCATCGGGTCACAGCAATCCCTCTCCCGCTCGCTGCGGAAGACGATCCGCGTCCCGTCTCCTGACCACGATGGCGAGTCGTCATGCCCCAGCATATTCGTCAATCTCACCTGATTGCTGCCATTAGCCCCCATCACATAGACTTCCTTGTTCGTGCGCACCGCGCTCCGCTGCACGATCCCGCCATCGTCATCCGTTTCCTGCCAACTCTCCACCACACTATCGCGCGTGCTTGCGAATGCGATCTTCGTTCCATCGGGCGACCACGCGGGCTGCTCATCTCTGATCCAGCTACTGCTGAAGGTCAGTCTTGTCTGGCTGCTCCCGTTCGAGTTCATCACGTAAATGGCAGGCGTGCCGGGATGATCCCTTTCACTCGTGAAAGCGATCTTCGTCCCATCGGGCGACCAGGAGGGCTGCCCGTCATTGCTACTGCTGTTGCTGATGTTGATTTGATTGCTGCCGTCCGCGTTCATCACATAGACCTGGTAGTACAGACCGTTACGCGAGCTCTGGAAGGCAATCTTGCTTCCATCAGGAGACCACACGGCGCAGCTATCGTCCGCCGCGCTATTGGTCAGGCGCGTTTGAGCCGTGCCGTCCCAGTTCATCACATAAATCTCGGCCAGGCCGGAAAAAGGGTCATCGCGGTCGCTCTGGAAAAGAATCCGTGTGTTATCCGGCGACCACCTCGGAGACTCGTCGTTTGTTCCGTTATCGGTCAAGCGGGTCTGCGAGCTTCCATCGGGGTTCATCCGGTAGATTTGCGCGTTGCCATCGCGGTTGCTGGCAAAGGCTATCTTGTCATTGGATGTTTGTGGCAGCAGCATGGCCAGAGGAATCAACTCTAAAATAAAGTTACTCGACGATTGAGAGTTAAGAATGCTCTTGCTGGTATGACGGGAATGTAGAGTAAGTGAAAAAGGCGAATCTGAAATAAGAATATTACGGGTACCGAATAAAGACTCTAAGGCAGGGGAATCGGCATTAAACGCCAGCAGCTCAATCGGCGTCTGTTCTTGAAGGTTATCTTGAAAAGGATAAAAGTCTCCCGCATCTAAAGCCGAAAGGCGATCTCCGACCCTTCTGCCATCGGGCGGGTGAAGAGAGCGGCGTTGTGAGCGACGGGTGGAGCGGATCGGCGCTGGCGCTTGCGAAGAGGTTGACGGGCGGCGGCGCAGGTCATCAAGATTAGGGAGGCCGGGGCCGGGCACTCCCCGCGTCGGGGCAGGCGGTGTGACGGTGAACTCTCTTCCATCTCTATTGTTGGTACGGTTCCCGGTAGCGGGGCGAGTGCCTGCCTGACTGCCTCGACCGTTGCCAGTGCTACCGTTCTCTCCGCCGTTATTGCCGTTGCCTCCATTGCGACCTTCAGTTACGGGTAAAGTGCCGAGCGCATTCAATGCCCCTGCGGCATTGACCACGCCGCCTGACGAGACTTTGCCTGTCAGCGCAGGCACCCGTCTTGCTCCCTGAAGGATCATCTCGCGCGTGCGGTCGGCACCCAGCCACGGGCGCAACGTCTTGATAAGTCCAGCTACACCTGTGACGAAGGGCGCGGAGACGGACGAGCCGCTGATCGTCTGGTAGTCGCCGCCCATCTTGGTGGTCAGAATGTCTTTGCCGGGAACAGCGATTGCGACGTGCGTTGCTCCCCAGTTCGAGAATGAGGTCAGCAGATCGCTATTATCTGTAGAAGCAACAGAGATCAGGTTGTCAGAGTCATATGACGCCGGGTAGTGTGGCACAGTCTCAATGTCGCGCCCGCCGTTACCGGCAGAGGCCACGACGACAACACCGCGCCGTGAGGCTCTCTCGATAGCTTCTCGAAGTGCCATCGAAGCATCCTCCGTGCCCCACGAGCAGTTAATGACCTGCGCTCCGTTCTGGACGGCGTAGTCAATCGCTTCGACTGCTCCAGCGATGTCACCCGTGCCCGCATTATCCAGCACGCGCAGGCTCAGGAGGCTCGTTCTCCACATCACACCACTGATGCCGAGAGTATTGTTGCCTCGCGCGGCGATGACACCGGCGACAGCCGTTCCATGCCCCTGCTCGTCTTTAATCTCGCTTGAGTTAGCGACGAAATCCCAGCCGTGAAGGTCATCCGCAAACCCATTCTTGTCATCGTCGTTGTTGTTAGCTTGCTCCAGGATGTTGTTCCATTGATTAGTACGCAGATCAGGGTGTGAAAAATCAATCCCGCTGTCGATGACGGCAATGACTGTTCTACGCGAGCCGGTCGTCACTCCCCATGCCTGGCTCACATTGATGTCTGAGCCGAACTGCCCGCCAGTTGTTCCTGTGTTCCTGAGCGCCCATTGTTCGGAAAAGCGTGGATCGTTCGGCGTGATCTCGTCTGCGGTAATCAGGTAGTTGGGTTCGACGAACTCAACTAGGCGGTTGGCGCGTAAGACAGAGGCGACCACTGCCGGGTCGAATCCCGGAGAGAGGCTCAGTCGCTCAACGCCTGACTGGCCTCGCAAGCGGCCACCACGCTGCGCACCCTGGGTCAGCAGTAAAGCATCGATGTCTGTGGCGGGAGCATTCTGCCCGAAGCGGACGAGTAGCTCGCCTTCGCGCCACCTTGCGCTTTGCGGCATCTGCGTCGTCTTGTGGGGAAGGTTCTTTGTCTTGACAGGTTCTCCCGGGGCGACGGTGGTGTTTGCATTAACAACATTCGCTCGCGGCATGAGGACGGAGAATGGTGTGGCGAACATGTAGCAGAGCAGCACAGAGACCAAACGAAAAAAGCATGTAGAGTGGGAGAGAAGGCGAGGTGTCATTAGAATGCGGCTCCTGAGAAAGTAAGGACGGCCTAATTCAAATCAGAAATCTGGAGAGAGCTTCCCCGGCAGACTTCGAGCGGGACGAGCCTATTGGCTGATCGAGCGTGAAGAGGTGACAGCACGAGGAGGAGGCTGCATCAGTTTATCTGTAAAGGTTAAGAGAAAATTGCTCGCGTGAGGCTGACGCGGTGTGAGTCTCGACGCGCATGAATTGAACGCGCGCATTATAAACCTCTGAGCAAGATTTTTGTCAACATCTTTTTAATTATGACAACTCATCATTTTGAGCAGCAAGCGGACATTGCTACTCTGATATTTCACTGTCTGCATGCAGTATTAAACAGAAAGGTTTATTTGCCTGATTGCCACACCTTTTTACAACATCGCCATGTGAGTGAAGCTAATTAATCGCTCGTTTTTCCTCAATAAAATAGTGCGCCTTTTCTACAACTTCACCGAGTTGCGACATCTGGCGGGCGTTCGCGTTTATAAACGAAGTAGAATAAGCGCGGGCGAGAATTGAGCATGAATGAAGAGACAAAACTATGGATCGAAGAGGCCATCCTCAGAGCGTTGTATGAAGGGTGGGCTGAACGCTGCGACGTCAGCCTGTACACAATCCTTCTAGCGGGGAAGTGGGACGAGAGCCTGTTCTGTACAGTCGTCGAACGGATGGAAAACCGCGATGGCCTGATCACGGCCGAGGGCGGTTGGCAATTCTGTGAGTTGACGCCAAGTGGGGTGCTGTACGCCGAGAAAAGGGGCGCACCACCCCAAGAAGAAATACACCGTCACCAAAGGGCTCGTACTGAGATTCTCGCCCAGCTCGCCGAAATCTATGATAAAGAGGGAGTGGGCACTGACCTTCACTACTCCGAGATTTGCGATAGCACTGGTTTAGATCTGAAGATCGCCCTGCTCAACCTCTCGTTTCTCACAGACGTGGGCTACATCACGGACACTTCCACCTCCTCTTTTCGGGTCACACATCAGGGATTGGATAGCGTCCGCGCGTGGAAAAAACGTAAAGAACTGGGGAACGAATTTGATAGAGTTGAGGCGCTGGCCCCGCAACCGCGTGGGCGTGCGCTACAAAAGCTGCTGGCCAATGCAATAGAGCAGTTCGGCTGGTTCCAGGAGGAGAGCATTCGTACCTCGCATGAGGAGATGGACGTTATCATCTATCGCGATCGCGAATACTATTTGGTCGAATGCAAATGGGTGAATGATCCCGTCGAGGCATCGGTCGTCCGTGAGCTTAAGGGTAAACTGGATAACCGCGTCGACGTGCGCGGGATCGTCGTCTCCATGTCAAGCTTTACCGCCGGAGCGGTTGAGCAGGTGGCCGACTACGTCAACCAACGTGTAATTCTCCTATTCGGCCCCGAGGATGTGCGCGCTTTGGTGAGACAGGAGAGCACATTCGAAGATCTGCTCAACAAAAAATACAGGGCACTGGTGACACGAAAGCAAATCATCTGGCAGTAATGAAGGTATAAGTATATACAGTATATACAGTATTCAACTTTCTGGCCATGACAAAAAAGAAGAAAGATTCAATGCCGGCAAGTCAGGAAGTACCGCCCGGAGTTAGTAAAGAGGTCTTGGCTGACGGTGACTGGCTTTTCACAATTAAAAGAAACCGCCTGACGATCACCTGTAGGTTCAACCCCGAAGACATCAAGACTGAGATAGACAAGCTGTTTTCAGAGCTGTTCAAGATGGCGCGTACCGGGGAGAAGCCTGATTATGATGTGATTCTGGACGGAACCAACATCCGTGCCGTAGTCGAAGTCAAAAGCAGGAACGTAAAAATGCTTGACGGCCTCTCTAACGAAGAAGTGGAAGAGGAGCGCTCGCGCTACGTGGATCAAGCATGGAGGCGTTTTTTAGACTCTTTTTACTTAGAGTTGTATCGCTTGCCCGCGGACTACCTTTACGAACTGAAGACAGTCACGCTGGCTCAACTCGACCCGTTGAGCATTCTCCAAACCAAATCTGGAGTGATTCATTTATTCAATGACTATTTTAAGGAGAAGAAGAGGGATTTCAAGCTGCGGTATGAGGCACCTGGGGCGGGCGACGCCGAATCGACGACGCCGAGACAGAGGGCCAAGCTGCTAAAGGCCCACAACAAATATTATAAGCTACTGAAAGAGGTCCAAAAGAGGAGCAAGCCCAACAAGCGCCAGAAGGGCTGGAAGAAGGAAGTGAAGGATATGCTTGGCAACATCAACTTTAGCGTGGTAGGTCGGGTAAATTCTCGCGTGAAAGGAAACTCTCCTGGAGTGATTGCTACAGAACTCGCCACTCGAGAATGCGGGATGATCGTTAATACATACACGCCCAAGATCCTGCGTCAGGCTCGCAGAGAAAGTGAACTTGCGAAAAAGAAAAGACCAGATCGGTAAGCTTTAATGAGCTTGCAACTTCTTGAGATTTTAACTGTTCAGCCTGCTCAAACGATAGACACAATCCAACCTCAACAAAGTCCTATACACCCATCGCTGGTATTCGATACCATTACAACGGTCGATGCAAGGAAATCGATTATCTAGTTTATTCACAGGTGAGAAAAGATTTTCTAATAGAGAAAATTTGAGGTTCGTTAATTGGAGAAAATTTGAAGGGAGTTCGTCAAGCAGTGAATTTCGTAAGTTGTTGATTCTCCTAGATTGAATATTGAGAATTAACGAATATTGTCTAACTTATAGGGCAGCGAATATTGCTCCAAAGACCAATATTGAATTCAATGCCATCAATAACTTACGTAACGATTTCGTTAACGGTGTCGGGGCTTTAGTTAATTAATCGAAAGAGATAGAGAAAATTCCGATGGTTAAGAAATTTTCAATAGTAGAAGGAAAGAGCTCTTATATATGCCATTACTGGCACATATAAAGAGATCACTAAATTCTCAGATGAAAACTCTGTACCAGCAACTCGTACCGGTAGAATCTTCGTTGAGATCATTGGTATAGACCAAAGAGGTGAATATAATATTTTTTATGAAGAAAATTATTAATTTTGCTCTGTACCGGTTACTGTTCCAGCCACTAAAAATTCTGTACCAGTGGCTCTGTACCGTTATTTTCGCTCGGAACAGTGCTGGATCACTTTCTGGTGCAAATGCAACCATCTTTCCCTTGGGAATACTTAGGTTTTTGAACAACTGTACCAGCTGGCTGCGGTGTTCCAGATCTGAACATTACGCTAACCGCTACATTTTCTCTAACCTATCTGCTCAAGGGTATTTAGACCACAAAAACAATATGCTTGCATAGGTATTGCGTTTGTGTTAAAAGGACGCCATGCGTGAAGAGGTACAACAATCCGAGGAAGGTTCGGCACCGAATTTGGTGTCGTCTTCCGAGACCCTGAAGGTGCTGCCGCCTGTTACGGAGAAGCAGGGCAAATGCCTTGAGTTCATTCTGAGCTACTTTCTTGCGAACAGGTTTTACCCGACGCAGCGCGAAGTCGCGCTCGCAATGGGTGTTAAGAGCAACACCGCAGAAATGTATATTCAGCCTCTTGAATCCAAGGGCTACCTGATGCGTGAGCCTGGCAGGCAGCGCAATATCAGGTTAACGTCCGACGGCTTGGAACGGCTGAAACTATTAGGGGTGAACGTCCAGGAGCGGTTGGCCGCTGCATAGGCAGGCGTTATTCGCTGAAAATACGCGGGTAGAAAGCAAAACAGCTCAGATCCTGGTAAGACCTGAGCCGTTAGAATTGTAGATCTAGCTTGGCGGCTAATCTGCCTACAATTCTGCGCTTTCTTTCCGTCCTTGTCAACCTCTATCTGGAAGGAAAGCGAGAATGTCAACTCAACCTATTTTTCTGTCTACGCCTGTCGTTACGCCAATATTTGACCAACCTGTCGAATTGTCTATTCCTCTGTTTTCAGGCCTCACATATCAGGTCTTAATCGACGATCATTTGCACCGACGCTCTGAGGAATTAAAAATAGCAGGGAACTCCCAGCAGGGAGTCAATAATGATCAAAGCGCGATTAACAAATGGATGGAGATTCATGGCCGTACCTTATCTAGTCTCGTCGATGATGACTTCGGAGCCGAGTTCAAATCTCTTCTGAAGGAATTCAACGAGCATTTAGCGGCAGAAGGCCACACCTCGCAATATGCAAGCGATCACAAATCAAGATTGCGCCGATGGCAGGGAAGCTGGTTGCGATTATCGCGGACAGATGGCTTGCCGCAGGAATTCACAGAAGCGCTGAAATTCTTGATGGAAGAAGCTGGGACCAATCCCGGGCGTCTCAGCAAACATCTTAAAAAAGATAGCCACAAGCTGCGACAGTGGCTCAAGGGGGAGAATTACCCGAAGGCTGCATCTCTCTCCTTCGTCCTTGAGTTGGAAGACTACTTTCAGGTTCCCAGGAATACTCTGATCTCGCGCCTGCCCAACCGTGCGTGGTGTGACTACGGTAGTATCGTCCATGGGCAAACATCTTGGCGGCAGAAGCTTTGTGCAATGGTCAAAGAGAAGTACTGGCTGAGGACTTTTCCGGCTCAGCTTGGGGAAGAGTGGCAAAAGCTGTTCACCTTTTTTCGCGCGGATTCTTTTCAGCACGTGACCGAAGGGAAGGAGCGCAATATACCGTGGCGCATCCGGAGAGTAGACGGGACCTGCCCGACAGAAGATTACAGGAGGCGAAGTTTTTCAGCCTTCTTTGGTTACCTTTGTCTACCCTTTGAAAGCGACAATCCGGTCTTGCGCGGTAAAGGCTTTGATCCGGATTCACTGACTCTCGGCCTCGTGACTGACATTGGCCTGATTAGTGATTATGTTGCATTTCAAAAGCTCCGGTCTGGCGTATATACGACGAGTATTAGTAGCTTCCTTGGCTTCTGCATGACGCTCCTGCACGAATCCTACGGTTATCTGAAACAGTCTCCCGAATACGGTCTCAGGATGGGGCTGGAGACGGTAGAACAATGGCATGAGTTGTGTGCCGCGAGCCGTAAGCAGCTAGACAAGATTCGCAAGGGCATTAAGGCGGGCGAGGGATTTCAATGTTGTCGTGACCCTTTTGAGCCGATCGAAAAGATCCTTGATCTCGACCATCCGGTCTCAGCTCTGAAAAAGTTTGCCCGGGCTGTGGAAGCCGCTGCGCCCGCTTCCAATTGCTCGCCAGCTCTTAAAGCACATCACGGTCGGGATCTCTTCCTCATTAAATTTTTGACGGTCAATCCTCTGCGCATCGGTCAGGTCGCGACGATGACCTATTGTGCAGATAATAAAGGTAATCTCTACCAGAAAGCGGATGGATCGTGGCATGTGTGGTTTCCCGCATGGGCGTTCAAGAATGAGAAGGGTGCTGTTAACGATAGGCCTTACGACGTCCCTCTACCACGATCTGTCTGGAAGGATGTTGAGACTTATCTCTTTGTGCATCGTCCGCACCTAGCTGGCGCGACAACGTGCGATTACGTTTTCAGGCCTATGCGTAGAGGCTTTAAGAAGAACCTCCAGGGCCGATCCAGCGAAGAAGTCTTTAACCTCCCGATGAGCAAGGTGAGCCTAACAAACAGGCTCACTCTGCTCAGCCAGAAGTATATTCAAGACTGTCCTGGCTTTGGGGCGCACGCCTTCAGGCATATCGTTGCGACCGAGTACATCAAGAACCACAAAGACGGGTACGAAGTGGCAGCGGCAATACTTCATGACTCCATGAAGACAGTGAGAAAGGCATACGCGCGGATCAAACCATCCGACAAGATTAAAACCTGGAATCTCTACTATGAAGGGTTGGGCGAGGAAGTCATATCGAGCTGTGATGGGAAAGTCGTCCGCAAAGAGCTTCTTACTCGTTTCGAAACAGTCGTCAAACAACTCGGTGAACATTGTTCCCGGGATGAGATTCAAGCAGCTCTAAAAGTAGTGATGCAAGAGGGGGCGGCGGCGTGAACTCTCGAAACGCTTTCGAGATTATGGGTGAACCCGCTTCGGCCATCTTGAGCCGGAACTCCATTCGCTTCCGCGTTAAGCGCGATGGATTGGTGACCTGGTACAACATGGGCCGATGTCCCCTGTGCCGGCATGAGAATTATCAGTGCGGAATTAGCGAAAGCGTGCAGCCAGACGGCAAGCTGATTCATGGCGTCAAATGCTGGCATGTAGCTGACAATGGCCACGGGACAGATACACCCGAGTACGAGGACTTTCTCTTTACGATTGGTGAGCTCTCGGCCGACGAGTACAGTAGAATAAAGAGTTATACCCCGCGCCCTGTAGCGAGAACTTCAGTATCAGCACCGCCGCGAGGTGTGTCCAACCTACTGGTGACAAAGATTGAGGAGCAACTGCGGCTCCTCAATCCCGATTTTCACGGCAAGCTCAGAAAACGATTGCGGGATAACACGGAAGCCCTGCGGTATCTCACAGATCGTGGTTTGGAAGTTCCTACCATTGAGCGTTTCGGCCTCGGTCTCTCAACGCCTTATACCAGCAAGAAAACCGAGCTTGAGCAGGCAGACGCGCTCGTTTACCCCATCAGGGGCCGTGACGGAAAGCTCTACAACAAATACGGCTATTACAATATTCCTGGCATCACAAAGAATCCGACCGACCAAAACGGCTGGATGAGTGGCGAAGTCCGCACCTACTATGCCGATGCGGTGGGCGAGCAGAAAATGATTTTCGTCTGCGAAGGTGCTAAAGATGTCTGGCGGCACTGGCAGGCATTGCAAGGGTCACAGTTAGCGTCCGAAATTTTGCTGATCACGTCCACCCATGGCTCCGCCTTTCCTGACGAATGGAAAACCCCATCATTCTGGGCGAAATGGGAAACGATCTTCTTTGGCCAGGATAATGATGAAGCTGGTGATCTGATCGCCTCAAAATTGGCAGAACTTATCGGACGCGAAGCACGGCGTGTGGTCGTTCCAAAGTGGTATGGAAAAGACTGGACTGATTTCTGGCAAGCCGGAGGCAACATCAATGAATTCAGGCAACTCCTTGATGAGGCGCCGGCAGTGTCGCTTCAGGTGCATCCTGAAGATGAAGAGATCGGCGGCTACGGGCGTTTCGCTTACAAGCCTATCAATATTAACGGCGCCTACCATAATGGCCATCTCTACTACACGGTGCAAACTCTCAATCGGGGCGTTGATGTCATTCGTAAGGAAACTGGCGAAGAAGTAGTGCAGACGGTTGAGCGCCTCGAAACGGTTGTGGTTAGGAGCGATCGCACAGTGCATTCAGCCGTGTGGGCACCGGCACCCCGTGGCACCCGCGAAAAGGAGCGGGTGCTCCGCCTGACGGATGGGACTCTGGTTGACCGTGAGCCCCAGACGAACAAATACGGTACGTGGTCCTGGCCTTCGATCAAGTCTTACCTGGATGAGACCTCAAAGACGAGATCTCTGGGCGAAATTCTCCGGGAGATAGACACGCACCTACGCTCCAGCGTCTGGCTCCCTTACGATGAAGACTACGCCATCCTGACACTAACTGTGCCGGTGACGTACGCGCAGTCCGCCTTCAACTCCGTGCCTTTGATTTTTCTTAACGGTCCGGCGGGCTCCGGCAAAAGCGAAATGGGCCGCGCAATGGCACGGGTCTGCGCCAATGCTTATGTTTGTGGTCAGTCCTCAGCGGCTTCTATTGCTCGTTTTATTGATGAATCCCGCGGCTTCGTAGTGCTCGATGACATGGAGATGATCGGCAATAAAGGTGGGGAATTTAGCGAGTTGGTTCAGGCCCTGAAGCTTTCGTACAACAAGTCGACGGCCGTCAAGCTCTGGACTGACGTGAAGACCATGCGCACGCAGCTTCTGGATTTCTACGGCGTAAAATTGATAAATAACACGCAGGGTGCCGATAACATTCTTTCGAGCCGAATGCTCCGTATCCAGACGCGCAAGATCCCCGAGAACATAAAGAAGGAGTTCAGCGAACTTCTGCCCACGGATAACCTGAAGCTTCAGGGATTGCGTGACGAGCTTCATACATGGACATTCGATAACGTCGGCCAGGTTGAAGCTGCGTACAAGGAGCTTTACCCAAAAGGCTCCGACCGCTCTGACGAGATCACTGCACCACTCAAGGTTATGGCTTTGCTCGCTGACGACTTGGAATTGCGTTCCAAGCTGGAGATCGCCCTGACAAGGCAGAAGCAAAGGGGTATTGACCTCGATGATCCGAAAGAGGTGCTTCACGAAGCACTGAAGAACCTGATCGCTCAGGGGTACGACATGATCAGCATCACCCATTTGGTGCTGGAAATGAGAAGCCTGATTGCTCAGGATTACGGTAAGACCTTCACCAACGAGATTCCGGAATGGGCTCGTCCCGAATGGGTGGGTCGGATGCTCCGGAGTTTCGACCTCATCGACACCGATCCCGCTCATTACAAGAGAATGCGCGTGTACGGCGCGAATCTCCGGTTCTACCCGATCCGCCCGACCTATCTTGATGAAGTCCGGGGGTGGTTCGCCGGCCAGAACGTGGAGATCACAACGGGAACGCGCGAGCCGACGGAATTCTGCCAGGTATGCGAGACTTGTCCCTTTAAGACTCTCGCCTGTGAAATTATGACGAGGCGGTTGGAGGAAGATAAACGTGGTTCTCGCTCCCTGCAGATGCGTGTCCAGAGAGGTAATTAATGGAAAACGGGATTTAGCAGTAATAATATAAATCGTATATACGATTTATATCGCGAACATAAACATGCTCGGTTATTAATAATGCTTCCAGACTCATGCCGCTTTCCTCAACGGGTTCTTCTCAATAAGCTATAAGATAGAGGTAGGGTAAAACTTTTATGTCAATCCCTCAGATCCGTTGCCCGTCTTGCCAAACCTCGATGTCGTATACCGCTGCCGCTTGCCCCAACTGCGGGCTTAGGATGGTGAGTGTAAAGAGAACGACGAAAAGCATCCAGAACACCTCTCTTGAGATCTACGAGGGTACGCCTTATTCGGAGTGTCGAGCACAGAACTGTGTATTCAACGTCACGCAGCAGGATGAGTCTTGTCCCAACTGTGGCATCGAGAGCCCGTACAGGATGCGCGACAGTTTCGAGTTGGCAACAGCCCTGTCGAGCTCCTGGGCCGGCTGCTATGTCATCATCTCGATAATCCTACTGGCGATAGTGATCAACCTGATCGCGGTCAACATGGTGGGGAAAACCGAGAACGCCGGTCTTCTGGTAACTATTACGACGACTATCTCCCTCGCCATACCTTCCACCGCCGGCAAGCGTGACGTCGAAGTCTTCAACGCTCAGGTGGCGATCACTGACTTCTCACACTCCTTCGCCGAGCTCGAAGCCGAATATACGCGCCTCCAGAGCGAGGGCGACGTGGCACGGGAGATCGGCAGAATTCTGCAGAAGATAGAACCAGATTGATGTTGGCAGTAGTCTTAAGACTTAAATTGTATTAACTATTCATACTGTTTTCTGAGGAGAGATCAATGGAAGCTCGAAACCGCACCTTACCTGACTGGCTCACGAGAATCCGCACCCGGCAGATCAAACTTCCCCGCTTCCAGCGCTTCGAGGCCTGGACGCATTACACAGTGACGGCACTTTTGAACACAGTGCTTCAGGAATTGCCGGCGGGCGCCGTGTTGATACTGGAAGTGGGTGAGGAGGAGCCTTTCATCTCCCGCACGGTCATAGGCGCGCCCGAGACGGGAGAACGGGTTATAGAACATCTCCTGGACGGCCAGCAGCGGCTCACAGCGCTTTGGCGAAGCCTGACCGACAATTACCCTGACCGCTCATATTTCGTGCGCCTGGAGCCGGATGAAGAGACGGGAGCGCCCTACTACGCGACGTCCCGGGCAAGATGGATGAAAGACGGCAATAAATACCCGCTGAAACTGAACGATCCGGTCGAGTTGTGGAAAGAAAAATTCGTCCCCATTTCCCTGCTGCGGCCCGATGGCGAGGCCGAGACGGCGATGACGGCGTGGGCGATGACAGCGGCCTCCGGGGACATGAAGCTGGTGCTGGAGATCATCCAAAAGATCAACGGCCTGCGTGCGCTCTTCGCGAAGTTCAATATCCCGTTCCTGTCTTTGCCGAGCACCACGCCTAAGGAGACAGCGCTCAACGTATTCATACAAATGAACACTTCGGCGACTCCCCTTTCCGCTTACGATATTGTCGTGGCTCAGGTAGAAGCCGGGACGGAGCGGTCCCTGCACGATCTCGTGGCAGACTTAAAAGCCGACGCCCCGCATACAGAAGCCTACATCAAACCGGACGACCTGATGCTGTCAGTGAGTGCCCTGCTTCAACTGAAAGTGCCTACTCAAACGAATTTCATCTCTAAGGGGTTCAGCGACAGCCTCGTCCAGAATTGGGAGATCACCAAGGCGGGTATTAAGAAGGCGATCCAGTTTCTGGAACAGGAGAGCATCCTTGACGCGAAGAGACTTCCGACTGACGTGATTATCGCTCCCCTGGCCGGTCTCTGGGGTATCTCGCCTCAGGGGCTCGATGCTGAGGGTGAAGCCCGCACGCTTTTGAGAAAATATCTCTGGCGTGCATGTTTCACCGATCGCTATGAGCGCACTTCGGCCACACGCGCCCTGGCTGACTTCCGTGAGCTGAAAGCGATGCTGGAGGGAAGCAAAGAAGCGAAGCCTCAGATCTTCAACGAAGAAGATTGGCCGCTGCCCACGGTTGAGCAGTTAGTTCTCGCCGGATGGCCTACGAAGAAAGATAGACTTCCCCGTGCACTCATGGCGCTCTCCTTGCGCGCAGGCGGCTATGACCTGGCGGATGGCGCACCGGCCACGCGTGAACATCTCGCGGAGCGCGAGTATCACCATCTCTTTCCGGTGGCACGGCTTAAGGAACAGGGTAAGTCCGAGTCAGAAATCTACAGGGCTTTGAATTGTGCGCTGGTTACCTGGAAGACCAACAGAAACATTTCGGCAAAGACGCCGGAGAAATATCTGGCCGAGCGTCGTGAGGGTACGAGCCTCGGTGAGGACGAAGTGCGCCGCCGCCTCGAGTCACACCTCGTTCCTTATGATGAGATGGTCTCTGCTACCTACGAAGAGTTCTTACTTGAGCGAGCGAAGAGAATGCATGCGGTGATGGTAAAGCTTTGCACGGGCCAATCCGTCTAAACGGTATAAATAATTCATACTGTATAAATAACCGGAATCGTTTATACTGAGGGCCAATGGCAGCGAAAATAATTACAGTTTGCAATCAGAAGGGCGGCTCTGGAAAGACTACACTGAGCATGCATCTTGCTGGCAGCCTCGCACGCCGGAAGAACAAAGTGCTCGTCGTGGACGCGGACCCCCAGGGCACTGCTACGCGGTGGGCCGCCACTGCGGATGACGAACATCCCTTTCCGGCATCGGTTGTGGGCCTCAGCGCGGCGAGCGCTAAAGTTCATCGCGAGGTGAAGAAGTTCGTCGATGATTACCAGTACATCATTATCGACTGCCCGCCGGCGGCAGATTCTCCTGTACCTCAGAGCGCCCTGCTGATCGCCGACTTAGCCTTGGTTCCGATTATCCCTTCTCCTTTGGACATGTGGGCTGCCATCGGCATCCGCCATGTTATCGAGAACGTGGGGGACATCAACGAAGACTTGAAAGCGCGCTTGGTGGTGAACCAGTGCCAGCCAAATACCAGCCTGGCTAAAGATGCGCTTGAGGTGCTCCCGGAGTTCGGCATTGACATGTGCCGGACTTACATCCATCAGAGACAGGTTTACAGGCAGGCGGCCGTTTATGGCCAGACGGTGCATGACTTGGGAAGGCGCGCCGCTCCCGCGGTTGAGGAGATCGAAGCCTTAACCGACGAGGTGCTGGCCGTTTTACGAGAGAAATCAGGAACAGTTACAAGTAAAGGATAGCTATGGCCAAGAGAGACATGAAGAAAGCCCTCGGAGCTTCAATCAGGGCCGAAGAGGATGCGGTCAAAAGTCGATTCGAACGGGCCGAGAATGCGCTTGGCGGGAAGCCGCCCGCGTCCCGGCCTGAAACTAAAGAGAGCGGAACTCCAAGAGTTGATAAGGTAATCCGCGACAGCTTTACCATGCCCGCGGCGGACTATGAATCCATCACCCGAATCAAGCAGCGCGCGATGAAGAGCGGAGTGGGTACGAACAAGAGCGAGATTCTCCGCGCAGGGCTGGCCGTTCTCGATAGAATGACGGATAAAGATCTCCTGAAAGTTTTTGAAAAGCTTCCGAAAGTTAAACCCGGCAGACCCGCGGGAAAGGGAACTGATGGCTAATCAAATATTCTGATAACCGCGACAAGCTTGGGACACTAATGTTACTGATCTGACTGTTGATTTGAAGCAGCCCCTTTATCTTTAGCTAAAGCTTCTAAATCGTTTTGAAGCATCTGGCGCGCCATAAATTTCAAAACAGGAACAGCCTTTTCACAAGTTGAAATATCCTCGTAATTATCTGCATCAAGAATGCTATCCAATTGACTCAGATGCGCGATTGCGTTTCTAACAAGGTCTCGATAATGCTCATGAATATCTTTAAACTCTTTTCCAAGATGAATATTAAACTCTCCTACAGTGAAATCGTCATGAGAAGAAATATCCTCCAAAGTTTTTGGAAGTAATTCTGTTTGTAGAAACCCTAAATCTCCTTTGATGTAAGTTTTTGATGCTCTCTTTTGACGTACTCTATTTGCAAGGACACCTTCGATAACTTTATAGAAGCTTAATGCCTGATAGAATATATTCGTCGAGTTTAACGCTTCCCGATACGCTGAGAAGAAACGTGTATATTCGGGCTGTGCGGAAAAGTTTTCTAGATTATTAAAGAGCTTTGGTTTTCCTAGAACGCCATAGGAATAAAGAGTAGTTTTTGTTTTTTCCTCCACAACTTCAAAGCCCATAAGCTCAAGCGCAATATCAAACTTAAAACTTAAATGGCTCAATGTAGGAACTACAATTTCATATGCATTACTTTGGGCATCTTTGAAAGAATCAGCATGAATTCTTGTTATCGCGTGTGAAATTGCATCCTTTTTATTTTTTAAGAGGGCAATTTCAGCAAACCCCTTGCTTGCTGAAACCTGGATTTTAATATCTCGGATTCCGTTAGGTAAAAAGAGAAGTGAATCTCCAGCATCGCGAAGAGTTGGAAAATTCAAATTGTCTTGGAAAACCTTTTGTCCTGGCACGCCTAGAACGAAAGTAATCAAATAAATTCCTGAACTACCTTTAGGAGAACGAGAAATTCGTGCGAGAGGGCTGTTTGGTGGTGGAATGGGAACGATTATATGCTCCACTCTACCGCTAGTATTGGGTCTAAGAACACGAGCGTTAATAATTGGATGTGACTTATCCATTTTCTTCGCCGAAGATTTTCTAAGCTTTGGTTTTTTCTTTCTGTGCTTACTTTTCGGCATATTGTTTATACCGTATATGCTATTTCGAGCTATGAGGCTATGAAAGCGTCAGCGGGAGTATTTATTCCCGCGCTTGGCCCTGCTTCGTATACTACGAGAGGAAGATTCTGATCCCCGCTTCTGCATATCTTGCTTCTGCAAGTTAGCTGGTAATTTTTCCGGCAGATCAAGATTATCATCCACAATCATCTCCATTGGCACCCCGGCACACCGTGCATACTGAAGCACCACTCCGAGCGGAGGCACCCGATTCTGATGGTGTCTTTCGTAAGCTGAAATGTGCGCTTGAATCAGCTCCCCTTTGAATCCTAGCCTACTGATCATCTCATTTTGAGATAATTTAAGGTCTCTTCGAATTTGGAGCAGTTTCTCTGCTAATCGTTGGGGCTTCTGTCGAGGGAGATCCATCAGAAGAGGCTCCCTTCTTCTGATGGATTAAGTATGCCTTGACCTGGTTTGCCAAATAATACGTTTGTATTTAATATGTGGCAGGTAAATACGGCTGTATTTAGCTCGGTGCCGCGTTGTCTGTTCGCCGGGAGGTCATACTTCAGCGTCTCCCGCGCGGCGAGCTTCATCCGCAGTATCTGGCCTTTACGCGCATGTTTTCAGAGCAGGCGATTGTCAAAGACAGAGCGTGATTAAAATATCAAAGCCCAGAGTTATTAGCCATTCTTTATGGAGAGGTTACCGAGTGGGTCCGCCTCACACGATTAATGATTCGAATGAGCAATCTTACTAGATGAGCATGTCGCCGCAGGATCACAATAAGACGCTGGTTGTCATCCACTCCTTAGTGGGCGGATTCTTTACCCTACCACTCATCGCTTCGCCGTGGATTATAGCCAAGAACGTCGACAGTTATCCTTCCACGAGAAGAGAGGGGCAAGTAATTATCGCACTCATAGCCTTTTGCGTTGTCCTCTTTCTGGCTTTGACCTTCCTGCTCACGGCTATTGGTCTATATAGGAGGAAACTCTGGGGCAGGAAATTAGCGTTCGTTTCGTCCGTGTTGTTATTGGTGTGGCCGCCAGCAGCAGCTTACACCTGGTGGTTTATTCACAGCGAAGAGGGCAAGCAGATCTACAAGTAGGTGCCTTCTCAGAACGGACGATTTCGCAATTGCACTTCGTCAGATTTGCACTTAAGAGGTGGGAATGTGAAGTCCAGACGCCAAGAGGTAACCGATGAAATTGAAGCGATATTCAAAAGTGGAAACCTGGTTCACAGGGTGCGGACGTTCGAATATCTTCTCTCGGGCTTGGCTCCTCCGCCGTCTCCACTTCAGTGGATAAATCCGTCAACACTGGCGTCGCTTTCCTCTCAGGAATCTGAGGGCCCCGATTACTACTCTATTAGCGTGAAATACTCTGACGGCAGGGTCACGACTGAAAGCTACTACAGGGAAGAGGGTCCTAAGCCTAAAGAGATAGTTCTCACCGTCGACGAGGCCAAATATATGTTGCAACAATGCCTGGCGGCGATTATGCAGGAGATCAGCGAAACAAAAGTGGTATGAGTCCGTTGTTTGAAGCGAAGCTGATACATTCAAACCACTTCCACCAATTCAATGTTGCCAAATGAAGACTCCTTGTCGGCTGAAAGCGAGGTCGATTGCGAGCTGGAAATGAATCGGCAAATCTTCAAGAATCCTGAGACTACTATCATCGTCAGGATGGATGGAGATTATTTTAAGAGTCAGGGAATTTTCCATAATGACCTCGTCGTAGCCGACTGCGCCATCGAACCGCAGGATGGGCAGTTAGTGGTGGCTATGGTCAGGGGCCGGCAGATCATTCGAAGGCTTTCGCGGCAAGGTAATAGTGAAGTGCTTGTTACGGACGATGGCCCGAGCGCGCTGATAGAGGTAGGAGGCGCGCGAAAGGTCAGATTAATAGCGGTAGTGACCCATACCATTCACGTCCTCCCAGAATAAGAAAAGACCTCCAATATAATCTTCGGCCGGGGAAAGTAAGCCGGCAAGCACGCAGGAAGAGACCAGCGGGCGTGATAAACTAGTTTCTAGAGAAGACGTGAGATAAGAAGAATCTGATTCACACTCACAACAACAAAAGTAAGGAGCGCTGATGGGACGTTATCTCAAAGAAGCGCGACATCACGCCGAGAAAATCCAGTACTATTGTGATCATGCTGGCCCTAGAGCATATTCTCAGGCGGAGTATCACCACAACGAACTATGTGAGCTAATGCTTAAAGCTGAGAGATCGAAGAATGATAAGAACGACGTAATTTTAATTCAGGCACTTAAGGAGTCATCAGTTAGTCTGATGAAAGAGATGCAAAAAAGGAAGGAAGACAATAACAGTTGAAGGTATGAACGTAAACATTCGTCAGCTGGATATTTTTTGTAAATCCTGGCTGCATAAAGCAAAGATATATGGGAAACCGAGGATTAGCTCTTTCTTTAGGCGAGTGGGACGAGTGACGGACGTTAATTGTGCTGAAGATGTCGATACCCTCTCGCGATGTTTCGATAGGTTCACAAGCCTCTTTGTTGTTTTCAATCGACTTTATACTGAAGTAGGAAAACTACTGATCCATAGAGGGGTAGTTAATCCCTCACCTCGAAGAAGGTTTGCCCCGCTGCCTGATAGGGAATCGGCCACTAAACACATAGTAACCTTCTATGGTGAAGCCAGGTTAAAAGATGAAATCTCGGCTGATAAAAAGTGCAGAAAGGCTGTAAATATTCTGGTGCAATTAATCAGAGATCGAAGCTTCTATCTACACGAAGACTATGCAACGGGCTTATCTGACCCAGACAGAGATTTGAGACTGGCTAATGAGGCAAGCTACTATAAACCTCAGGCAATTTTATCTTTGATTTACCAAGCAAGATGTAATCTATTTCATGGTGAAAAGGACTTTGAAGAAAGACAGCGTGTATTGCTTGATAATATGAGTATAGTGCTCGAGTTTATAAAATTGAAGGTTCTATCAAGGTTCAAAGAGGAGCTTAGACGTCCGTAAAGCAAATTCATATGATATTAACAGTGGGGCTAGAGTCGCTAAAGCGGGTAATTTCTCAGTAACTTTAACAACTCATCATACGAGTTAGGGTGGCGCATATTGAAGCGCCATTCACATTCTTTCAAGTGCAAGTAGAACGTATGCGGCGCGATCCCATGGAACTTCTGCAAGCGATGTTTAGGGGCGTGTCCAGAACTTTGTGTAAGTGATCGCCACTAGAGGGCAGGCATCCTGTCCTCGAACAAGATAGCAAAACGAGGGCGTGTCCAGAACTTTGTGTAAGTGATCGCCACTAGAGGGCAGGCATCCTGTCCTCGAACAAGATAGCAAAACGATTCAAAGCCGCTTTCCATTCCTTGATCGGCATCGTCCATTTTCGACTGATGTTCTGCAACGCCAGGTAGAGCAACTTCAGCGCGGCCTCATCAGTTGGGAACGAGCCGCGATTCTTAATGATCTTCCGCAGGCTCATATTCACCGATTCAATGGCGTTGGTCGTGTAGATAACCTTGCGAATGTCCGCCGGGTAAGCGAAGAAGGGGACGACGCGCTCCCAGTTTGCGCGCCATGATTTGCTGATCGTCGGGAACTGCTCGTCCCATCGAGAGGCGAACTCTGAGAGCTTCATCTCAGCCTCTTGGCGCGTCGCAGCGCGATAGATCGTCTGTAAGTCCGAAGCTACTTCCTTGCGCTGTTTCCACCCCACGTAGTTCAAAGAATGTCTCACCAGATGCACGATGCACAGTTGCACCTGCGCCTGGGGAAAGACTGTCTCGATAGCTTCAGGAAAGCCCTTGAGGCCGTCCACGCAGGCAATAAAGATGTCCTCCACCCCGCGATTCTTTAACTCCGTCACGATCTGGAGCCAGAACTTCGCGCCTTCCGTCTGCGCGACCCATAAGCCGAGTACCTCCTTCGTGCCATTGAGGTTGATGCCGATGGCCAGATAGATTGCCTTGTTGCGGATGTGCGCCCCGTCTCTGACTTTGACCTGCAAAGCGTCGAGATAAAGGATCGGGTAGAGCGCGTCGAGCGGGCGATTCTGCCAGACTTTGACCTCCTCGATGACCGCGTCCGTGACTGACGAAATCAAGGCGGGCGAGATTTCGACCTGATAGATCTCTTCGAGGTGACTTTGAATCTCTCTGGTCGTCATCCCGCGCGCATAGAGCGAGAGAATCTTGTCGTCGAAGCCGGAAAAGCGCGTCTGGCCTTTCGGAACAATCTTGGGGTCGAAACTGGATTCGCGGTCGCGTGGGACTTCTAAAGGCAGGTTCCCAAAGTCACCTTTGAGGGTCTTCTTTGACTTGCCATTACGAGAGTTGCCGGAGTTGTCACCGGAAGCCTCATGCTTCTCGTAGCCGAGATGCGCGGTCAGTTCGGCTTGCATGGCTCGCTCCAGCACTGCTTTGGTCAGTTGCTTGAGCAAACCATTGTCGCCGAGAATTTCTTCGGGCGTTTTGTATTCTTTCAGTAAATTGTCAATCAGCTTGTTGTCGATGGGCATTGAGACTCCTTTATTGAATCAAGAGTTTAGTCTCAACGACCACTTACACAAAATCTTTTACACCCTCATGTTTAGCGAAACTCCAGAAGCTCTCGATGCCATTAATATGTTGCGTGCCTCTGGCGAACTCGTTCTTTCCGTGATGGACTCTGTAATGCTTCGCGTAGCCGACATCGACCAGTCCGTCGTAGCCCCGCCAGCCATCACTATGGATGATTGTCTGAGGAGCAATGCGACCGCGAATAATAGCCTGCAAAGTGGCTTTCGAGCAGTCCGGCACGATCTCCGTATAAACCTTGCCGCTCCTCTTCAAGAGTCCGAAGACCGGAGTCTTACCCGATGCCCCTCGCCCGCGCTTGCCGCGCACGCGACGAGCGCCGAAGGAGCATTCATCAACTTCGACCTCACCGGAAAACGGCGAGACGCGCTCGCACTCCTCGGCGATGCGCTGACGAATCTTGAGAAAGATCACGGTGACGGCTTTACGCCTGATGCCGGTCAACTGTGCGACATCCGTGGCGCTGAAATCCATCGCGAAGTAGCGCAACAACTGACGGAATTTACGCTCGGAAATTCGGGAACGCGCATAATAGCGGTTACGTCTTTCCATTCGAGTAGCTTAACACTGCCCTAACTGTGCTCAGCGACTCTAGCCCCTAACAGTATATACTTTTACGCAGTGCTGAAAGGGTATTTTATGAAAGTCGCCGCAGTTTTTCAGATATATTTCCCATACTTCTTACCACGTACGCCAGAGTGGTCCACGGCGGAAAACCTTCAGTTCCAATTCGAGGTCAACGGCCACATGGTTGATGTTCATCCTAGAAAACAGGATGAAGAGTTATTCCCGCGGCCGATCGATAAAGAACTTGCAGAATCAAGCCTCGATGTAATGTCTGATTACATCGTGCCTGTTGGTGCGCCGGTCAAAATCTCGGTGCGGGATCTATGCTACGACCGCATCGAAGCTCATGTTTATGGCGAAGTCGGATCGCCCAATGAGTGTATGACTAAGGAATTTGTGTGGAAGTTTCTTGCACTCGCCGTAAGCGGTTGTAACGACTTTATCTATCATTGCCGCGTGGCTGGGCGCGACCCTGCGATAAAGGAACTGTTCTGGCAGCACAGCTTCGATGAGCGTGCCTATTATTTCTCGAATCCGTATTCGGTGACATGGTATAACGAGGCCGATAGACAGCCACTATACAGCGATGATAAACAACTCATGCAGGCGGCCTCGGCCTCGATACGATCTCCACAGCGTAAGCCGGTGGAACTAGCAATTGTCGAGCAAAGCATTCGCGGGGGTATCCAACCAAATCTCACAACAAGTCTTCTCATCAACGCCGAGGAGCACTTAATGTTGGATCAACTGCGTGAAGCAATTATCGACCTTGCGTCTGCTTGTGAGATCGCGGCCACACGCTACATAGATCGTAAAGGAATGGACACCGATCCGCAGGTAGAGAGAATTCTGGCTGCCAAAAGACAGCATAGCTTTGCTGAGAGAAACTACCATTTAGTGCCTACACACATCGATAGCCGGTCCCTGAAAACGGATGAATCAGACGCATTCGAGCAGGTTGAGAAGGCCTACCGAACGCGTAATAAGCTCGCCCATACAGGTGAATTAGTGTACCGTGACGACTCCGGCACAGCGGTCGCGGTTACACGTGATATGGCGATTAAATTCTATGAAGGTTGTAAGCGCGCCGTAGAGTGGATTGAAAAACTTTAAGCCATTCTCTTTTTGTTGACCTAAAATCGATTCGGGGTTACTATTCGCTCGCAATAAGAGCGCCAGTAGCGCGCCATATATCTACTCAGAGCGTCTGAGCACGCCTGATATTGGAGGCCCATAAGCGGCCCTTTCCGGTATCGGGCGTTTTTTGTTTAACGGCTAGTACCCCTCTGGCGCGATCGCGCGACGGTTACTAATATGTCCAACGAGTGCAGAAAATGCACTTTTTAAGGAGAAAAAAGAGTTGATTCTCAGATCTCACACAGCCTCCACACTTAATTTTCGGTAACTGCTACATTGCGGGGATAGAGGAAGATTAGGGCCGTAAAAATAAGAATTCGGCCTCTGGTACTCTTACGAGTTGTTAGGGCAAGACAGGCCCTCGACAGTTGTTTTGAAAAGCATGGCAAGAAGTAAACCTGAAAGGGCGGCCCCCTTTTTACGGTATCGCGGCTCTGCTCTAATGCAGCCTAGTGACCTGCACCCAATTATTGGACAGTTTCGAGAGTTAAAATTTCCGCTTTCTGCGCGGCTCGAATTTGTTGCCAACGTACCACAAATTCGCTCGGCGTTCGATGGTCTAGCGAGCTATGCGGACGCAGTTCATTGTAGTCTTCTCGCCACGCCTCGACGATCTGTCGAGCATCCGCAAGCGAAGTGAACCAGTTCTGATTCAAGCATTCTTGTCGCAGCCTGCCATTGAAGCTTTCGATGAAAGCATTGTCCGTTGGCTTGCCCGGTCGGCTGAAATCTAGTTTGACACCATTGCGATGCGCCCATTCGTCCATCACCTTCGAGATGAATTCACTCCCGTTGTCCACCTTGATTGTTTGCGGCAAGCCAAAAGTCATCTGCAGTCGCTCCAGTACTTCAACCACGCGCCTGCCATTCAATGAGAAATCAACCTCGATGGCCGGACTCACTCGGCTAAAGTTATCCACTAACGTCAGGAGCCGGAATGGTCGCCCATCTGAAAGTCGATCTGCTACAAAATCCATGCTCCAGCATTGATTCGGTCCACTTGGTGCGGACAGCGGCACACGCGGCTCGCTCACCCGCTTCTTCTTCGTCTTGAGCCGTAAAGACAAGCCTTCCAACTTGTAGAGTCGATACACTCGCTTGTGATTGATCTGCCATCCTTCTCTCATCAACAAGACGTGAAGCCGTCGATAGCCGTAGCGAACACGAGCGCCTGCCAGGTCTTTCAACCTCACGCGGAGTTCAGTCTGCGGGTCGGCATGATTACGATAGTAGTAACAGGAGCGCGCGAAGGCCAGTACCTGACATGCGCGACGCTTCGGCACTCGAAAGCCTGTGCAGAGAAACTCGGCCAGCGCCCGCTTCTGCACCGGCTTTAGAACTTTTTTCTCAGCACCTCTTGGAGCATGTGCTTATCAAGGGTGAGATCGGCGACCAGCGACTTGAGTCTCTTGTTTTCGTCTTCGAGTTGCCGCAAGCGTGCGAGTTCGGCGACACCCATGCTGGCGAACTTTTTCTTCCAGCGGTAGAAAGTTTGTTCGGTGATGCCTGTCTTGCGGCAGACTTCCAGGACTGGTGTGCCGGCTTCGGCTTGTCTCAAAGTGTAGATGATCTGCTCATTAGTGAAGTTCTTTTTCATGCTTCCTCCAGGGGTCTAAAAACCGCTTGTGGAAGCAGAAATCCTAACATGTCGAGTGTCCAGTTTATTGGGGATGGGTCATAGTGTGGATGGGGCAACGGTGGTTTCGAGGGAATTAGACCTCATTGGTTTCGGCGCAAAGATCAAATATGATCCGAAATCTGATAACCCTCAAATTGTTTACAAAATTGACCCGCTTGAAGGCGAGGGTGCGATCACGGCTAAGACAATGAACGAGCTTGGTGGTATGAGACACCAATCGGCAGCTAATTTTGTCTCTGAATATAAGGAGGCTATTGCACTGGTGGTATCCGAAGATGGTAATGTAACTGCATTCGTTTGGAATGACGAAGCGCGGCATGTATTAGCTTTTGCGCGACTAGAATTAACCCTTTTCTGAAGGGTGTCATCGAGTATTGAATGAGCACTGACCGGTGAATTATTCGTTATTTTCTGAATAAATGTGCAAAGCCATGCGTCAGCCAACTGCAAAATCGGATATATGACTTTGGAGCTATAATTAGAGTTAGTTAAAGAAAGAATTTACAGAGTAGGTAAAAGCCTCTATGCCACTGAGCGTCTTCCTTTGTCATGCATCAGAAGATAAGACCACAGTCCGCGAGCTTTACGAAAAATTGCAGCGCGACGGATTCGATCCCTGGCTAGATGAAGAAAATCTATTCCCAGGGCAAGACTGGAGGCATGAGATTTCAAGAGCCGTCCGCGGCAGTGATGTGGTTTTAGTTTGTCTTAGTGAAAATTCTGTTAGCAAAACAGGCTATGTGCAGAAAGAAATTAAGGTTGCATTGGATGTAGCGGACGAGCAGCCAGAAGGGGCGATCTTTATCATCCCGGTCAAGCTAGAAGAGTGCGATGTGCCTGATAGATTGAGCACCTGGCATTGGGTCAATTTAGATGACGCCGGGGGTTACGAAAGACTGGTCGCTTCATTACTAAGCAGATCTATTGAGCTTGGAATAGATATACCAAATACAATTAGCGATGTTGAGGACATTCAAGATAACTTATATGACGAGGATGAAACCTTAGACGCAAATACTCACATGTTTTTTCCCTGTGAGCTTGAAGCAGGTGAGAAAATAAATATTGATTTAAGAAGTGATGAATCGGTTGACGTGCTAATTATGGATGAGGATGACTATAAAGAATGGAATGAAAAAGGAGAGGTCAATACTTTATACAAGGAGTTTTTAGACAGAGATCAATTACACGCTTTCTTTACTGCACCAGCTTCTGACACATACCTTGTTATTGTTCGCAATAACTCAGATGACGAGGTTGAAATAGAACTGAAGATTGATCACGTGAATTAAATTTGCTCCTGCTGCGTGCTAACGGGAAATTAAGGCATGCCAGCAAAAAGACACGGCTTATGATAAGGTCCACTGCTTGGCGGTCTCGTCGAAGTTGAATACCGCCTGAAGGGTTTCTGAATATCCGCCATCGCTCGATCGTAAAACGACCGACAAATGCCCTGGCGTATGCGGGAGGGTGCCCATGTAAGTTGATCTTCCCTCTGCTTGGAGGTTCACCATGCCAGGGCCTGTGATTAAAAGCTCATGTTTAGTCCCTTTAAGACTTCCCGATCCTAAATCAAAAGGCATAAGTCGAATGTCTGTTAATTCAAACTTTGATCCGAAGTCAGGGAACTCTAAGGTGCCGTTGCAATAATGAATCGGTATATACATGGGTGAGGGATCTTCCGGCATAACATACAGCCTAACCTTCACAATCCAGTAATGATTGAATTTCATTGGACGTTGCACTTTTTCAAGCCGCTCTACAGTCAACTCCCCATCAATGACCTCCCACCGTGGAGGGCGTTTCACCGTTGACAGTAAGCGAACTAGATCAGCTCGCTTAGCCGACCGAGTTAACGTGCTGCCGCGCCACGGAACTTCATGCGTTACCGGGCCGCCCTGCGTTTTAACGACGAATGGTCTACGTTCCGTATTGAAAAGCAGCGCGACTACGGTTTTCCCATCAACGGGGACGTTTACGTCCGTGACGCTCGGCGCAAGGTCATCGAAGTATGACTCAACCTGCTGATACCAATTCGCCAGTTCCAAATGATTCGCACCGGGGATTTCACCCTTCTGGTCAACACCGATGAGCCACAAGATAGGCTGGCCCTGCGCGGGATTCGCGTGTGCAGCGATTTGCCGAGCAGCCTTGTAGGGATCATTCGGCCAATCAGCCTTTAATTCGACACGAGCGTCTTCATTCGGCTGCCCGCACCTGACTTGGTCTATAACGCGCAGCGCCCACGCCTCAATATCAAAGTGTTTCATACTATAAGTGTTGCCCCCGATGGTAAGGATCTCATAATCTTGATTAATGCATCGAGTCTTCCAAAAGTGGGTGGCCCAACCGTTAAAGCTCAGCCGACGCTGGGAGCGTAGCGGAAAGCGGTCGGCTGGAACGCAATGTTAGATGCTTCTCACAGTTTTCTTGCAAAAACAAACGTATTACGCTGTGAGTCAGCTTCGATGATTGAAATCATCTCTTCCAGCATCTCGGCGAGCATTTTTTCCTTCAAACTTTTCGCAGAACTCTTCTGCCGGACAACTTCCTCCCTTAGCAGGTTAGCATCCTTTCGAGACAAGACAATTACCTCGTGCGTTGCATCAGCTTCACTATCCGCAATGTAAAACTTCAAATCATCAACGAACGTCACCTCCCTATGATTATCGGTTGCGGGCAGGCTGGCATATTCGTTATCCCAATCTTCTTCCTCGTCTTCGATTGGAACACCGCTGGCCAGGAAGCAGTCACTACCGAGCTTTGCTTCTCCGTAAAGATTGGAGAAAACCCCAGGTATCCTGCTCCGGGGCTCCCAACTCCATATTTCATCCTCGTATCCGACTCCGTCTGCCCAGCACAGAAGGGGTTTACTGTCGCTGTCAAGTGCGGCGTATTCGCTTGCACGCTCAAACCGCGCTGCCAATCCTTCCTGCTCTATGTAGTATTCCGCGTCGTCACCCATTTCCATCTCCTTTTTAGAAGCCCTTTGATTTTAAGATTCTTCGCATCCTTTCTCTGTCCAGAAACCGATGCTTCTTGTTGGAATTACATTTAGCACAAGCCAGCACCAAATTCGATATGTCATTCGAGCCGAAACTTTCTGTTGGAACTTTCTTTCCTGCAACTAAAGACTTCGATTTACGCAGATGTTTATTCAGCACGTTTGAAGATATAGGGATCACATGATCTATAGCAACGGGATTGTCAATTTCGCAATCCTCGACATACTGAAGCTGACATCTGCGGCCAAACCTCTTCTCCAATTCTTCCCAAGCTCGTTCGTATTTTCGACCAGTCAATTCGCGCCTCTTTATGCTGGGAGGCTCTCTAAAATCAAAGAGTGAAACATATTTTGAGAGGTCTTCGCTTTCCTCACAAAGCAAGTTACGGAAGAACTGGTCATATTCTGGATATTTGAATTTCATTATTCACCTCAGAAGCCTAATGAGCGGATAACAATTCCTGTCTCATATACTATATAAACAGTATATACAAATAGTGCTTTACAAATCGCTTCACAAAACGTATCTTTCGTGAAGCGTTTTGCTGAGTCTAAGAATCGAGGCGTTTTCAAATGCCAAGTAATGCGACCGCGCTGGTTCCACAAAAAGCTTCACGAAAGAATAATCAGGCACTGATCCGTATTCCGGAGTCGATGCCAGATACTATTCCGTGGTGGGTCGAGCAGTATTTTCGCTTTGAGGTGACGACCAGTTCCAGCTCACAGAAGGTGCAGCAGCGGGACCTGAATCTCTTCGTCTGGTATATGACGGACTTGGAGCGCAACGATCAGCGCATCTCCTGGTCGCCCCGGCTCTCGAAAGCCTTCCAGGAGTTTTTGAAGAGAGAGCTGGTGAATGGCGAGCGACGGTGGTCTGACCGCACGATCAACCGGATCATGGCGCACCTGAAGACCTTCTCCAAATGGGTTCACAAGCTGAGGCCGTTCCCGCTGGGTGATCCGATGGAGAAGATCAGGCTCACGGCTATGGGGACGGGCCTTGAGATAGAGCGGGCGCTGACGGTGGCCGAAAGACGCAAGATGCTCGACGCGGCAGATCTGCTGGTAGAGATCGGCGGGCGATCAAAAGACCGAAGCCGCTTCCGCGGCGTGGAGAGGCCGAAGCGCAAGGGGTATCGGGCCTACAGGAACCGCGCTATCATCTACACGCTCATAGAGACCGGCATGCGCCGCGCGGCGGCGGCGGGCCTTAGTCTCAGTGATGTGAACTTTAAGAAAAAGACGGTGATGGCGACGGAGAAGGGCGAGGTCACACATGGCTATCAGATCAGCAATGAGGGTCTTCAGGCCATTCGAGACTATATAGAGAAGGAACGCCCACAGGATAATGAGAAGTGGCGCTCGCCAGCCCTCTTTCTGTCACCCAGCACCAATTCGCATGGTGACGGGCGACTGGCGACGAGAGTAATCAACGACGTGTGGACGGAAGTCGCGGAGATTGCCGGCGTGGAAAATAAGACCCCGCACTCTGCGCGCCACGCGATGGGAAAGCATATAATGGAGAAGACGGGCAACGTCGCCGCGGTGCAGCGGCAGCTTGGCCATAAGAACGCCGCCTACTCAATGCAGTATTCACGGATCACGGCAGACGAGCTGGGTGAAGTGATCAACAACCGCTGAGGATTTGGCGCAGGTAGGAGAAGAGATGAGCAAAGAATATATTGAGCAGCGTGACGAGCGTTACTACATCACCGGAAAGCGTATCTCGCTGGATTCAGTCGTGTACGCCTTCCGCCGCGGCGCTTCACCCGAAAGTATCCTCCGCTCGTTCCCGCTCTTGACGTTGGAGGAGATTTACGGCGCGATCGCTTATTACCTGTCTCACCAGCCGGAGATTGATGAACACCTCGCTAAGGGCGAGGAGGAGTATGAAAAGCAACGTCAGGCCGCGCGCGCTGCCGACCCGGAATTCTATAAAAGGATGGAAGCCGCAAAGTCTAACCTGCACCAGGAGCGGACGACGCGGAATAACCCATGAAGATACGCTTCCAGGCTGACGGCGATCTAAACGAGGATATAGTCACAGGGATCATCCGCCGCGTGCCGGAAATCAACTTTCAGACCGCGACCGAAGCGGAACTGAGCAGCGTGGTTGACGAGCAGGTGCTCGCCTTCTGCGCGGGAGATGGGCGCGTCTTGGTCTCGCACGACTGGCAGACGATGCCCTATCACTTCGCTGACTTCATAGCCAGCCGGACGAGTCCCGGCGTCCTGATCGTTCCGCAGAGTATGGAGGTTCGCGAGGCCATCGAAGTGTTGATCCTCATCTGGGCGGCTTCTGAAGCCGAAGAGTACGTAAACAACATCCGGCGGCTTCCCCTCTGATGTGGTTAAAAGTTGTGAATATTTATTGGGGGGTCACCAACATCGTTTCAATTTTCTAGCCACGGATTTTGTAGTCTGATAGGTCGCAGAAGTCCGCCGTCTGACCAATGAATTAGTGCTTTTCGATAAATTCGTATTATTCCATATGAATTTACCAGTGTTATTAATATAACCAAAGCTACTCTCATGCTGGACATATGCTAAGCCGGAACGGAAAGGCTGAGCCTCGTTAAACTTCGGCTTGATTACTATTTCTCCTTTAGGATTGATAAAACCATACTTGGAATTAACCTTAACCAGTGCTAAGCCATCAGAAAAGTTATGTACCTCTTCAAATTGTGGCGCAATAGTGATAGCTCCGGTTTTGTCCATGTATCCCCATTTATTATCAATCTCAATAATGGCTAACCCCTCAGAAAAATCGCCCGCGTAGTCAAACGAAACTTCAAGCACAAGCTTCCCGGTATTATCGAAGTATTTCCGCTTTCCATCGGACTCAATATTAACCAAGCCATTGAATGGCCAAGACATGACTGATTCTTGTGGAGCTATGATGTATTCACCTTGCTTATTGATAAGCCCCCACTTGCCATTAATCACAACAGTCGCCATCCCGTCTTTGAAACCTGAACTATCATCATACCGTGGGCTGATAACGATCCGCCCTGACGTGTCAATAAAGCCGATGCCATCAGGAGTTGAAACGTAAGCCAAGCCGTCGGAAAAATCCCCTACCGGTGGACTATCCTCGCCCAACTGAAATTTAAGTCGAAGCACCATCTTCCCTGTTTTATCAATGTATCCAGACCCTTTGCGGTTTTCCACAGCAGCCAAACCTTCAGAGAAAAAGCCTGCGTAGCCGGGTTGGGGCGCAATGACTATTTTTCCTGTGAGATCAACAAATCCTAATATTGGAGCGTTAAGCGTCCCGACATTAATTCGCCCCATTCCTTCATAGAAGCCTTCAGCTAAGGTAAATTGAGGGGGAACAACAACCCGCCCATGACAGTCTATGTAGCCGTATTTTTTGCTAGATTCGTCTGCGAAAGGATATAGAGCCAGACACCTTCCAGAGGTTTGTGCCTGAATTATCCAGGTACTGAATACAGACAATACAAGAACAAGCTGAATATTGATTAGCTTCAGTCTCATAACTCAATCTCCAAATCTTCTTCAAGGGCAAAGCCTATTGAACGGAATCCTTGTGCGCTGACTCCTGAAGACTCTCACTCGTCCTGGCAACAACTCAAAATGTGCATGAGGTGTTCCCCCCGGGGTGTCGCCGCCGGGACCACCTGTCGTACCTAAGAGAATACGCCCCCCAGATACAACGGGCCGCACTCTATTAACGTGGACTATTAAGAGCGTCACGTTCCTCAAATTGCCTAGCTGGCTGTAATAGAGAAGATCAGCAGTGTTCTCTATTCCTGGCTTTACGCTCCCTGGCTTCCTATATTCATCAATCCGCAATGGAGTATTTCTCCCTCCAGTCGCAGGATTTACTCCACCAGCAGGAGCGTACACATTAGTAGTAGCTGTTGATCCGCCCTCTGTGCTGGCGTACAAGTGTGCCGCATAGTTGCTCAAGTGCCCTACAAATACCCTGCCATTGAAGCTATAGTCTCCACGATATTGTGGCGGGCTACCGGTGTTACCATCATTTTGTGTGAGATCAAAGCTATTGGCAGCCATATATGCACCGTCATCTCCAAAAAGTTCTCCTAGATCATTATCACACCTTATCATCTCCTCAGTGTATTTCACTTTACCGGATTTCAAATCCTCAAGCGTGGGTATGCGATTCTGCTGAGTGATCCCATGACCGAAGAAGGCGGTGCCCCACCTCCCCTGCGGTACATCCGTATTCACTCTCACGACGTCACCGTCCTCCCCATTGTTGTTTGGAATCTGATCCCCTAAAGTGGCGGTGTTTGGTATGTAATATCTGTAAAGCCCCAATCCGACTGACTGAAAGATGAAGCCCGGACGATTTTGGAATGCCGCTAACTGTGCCGGAATCGCCGCCCCCACATCCATCATAGATGCCGCTTGCTCACACCCGATTGCAAAACCGTCCAGAAAACACCTCGTGCAGTCGATCATGCGCCAGACTCTGAACCATGTCCCACGTCTCTTTCGTGTCATCTGTGTCCAGTGGTTGCCGAACCGCTCGACCGAGATTGTTTCCACCAACAGCGCATAGATCATCTTGGCCAACAGATGCACTCGCGCCAACTCTGAACCCCGACTGGCTCTGAGTTGTCCCAACTTCAAGATGCTCTTCAGCCGCTTGATGTAGAGTTCTATTTGCCATCTCACTCGATACATCTGCAAGATCATTTCCGCACTCATTTCCTCTGGGCCAATCGTGGTTAGCACCGTCAACCACTCGCACGCCAACAGCGTCGCCGCTCGCGTCTTGTGTCCCTTGTCAGAGGCGCTACGTTTGACTTGCCGACGAGCACTCTCAATCTCCGCTGCGCTCAATCTTTGGCAAATCACATAAACCTTTGCTTGCCCACCTTCTGCATCGCGGATGTAGGCTTCCAACAACAGCCGACCCACAGCTTGCGCCTTGATTAAAAGCTCTTGCCATTCAATCACTTGACCCATCTCAGTGTAGAGTCGAAGCTGTTGCAAGCTCTGGCGCACCAAGACATCAGCGCCTTGCTCTTTAACTTTGATGATGTGTTTGGCCTTGCCATAGATGCGATCCCCTAACACAATATCCAGTGGCTCATATGCAAAGTGCGTGAAGCGTTCTGCTCCTTTGACATCCGTCAGTTTCACACCGCAACTCGCTTGCTTGAGTGGCTCATAACACAGATGCAAGCGATAGTCTGTCCCTCTGGCCGCCGGACAAGTTAAAATAGTCGCATCCACGATCTTCAACGAACGACCTGTCTGAACGCTGATCTGAGTGGCTTTCTGACAGAGCAGTTGGGCCAGCAGAGTTTCTAACCACGCCCCGCAGTTCGCCAATCTCGCGTGGACTCCTTGATCGGAAATCCAGGTCTGTTCTTCAGTCAGCAGAGCGGCGACAGAGCGCAAGCTGTAATCAGCGACGGCGTAAGCGAAGACGGCTCGTAACAACTCGCGCGGACTTTTGATTTGGCGGGAGCGAGTGAAAGCATGATGCTCAACGGCCATCTCTTCCCAGCCTTGTGGAAGCCGCTGGAGCAAACTCTCAAACTTGAGATTGAACTGCGCAAGAGATGACATGGCGGCACTTGATTCCTCACTAGAGTGGTTTCTCAAAGCACGCTATCTTACCTCTCTTCACTGGTTTATGCCCTTAACTTGGCGCGCATGGGGGTAAACCCAACAGTGCTGTCACCAGCCGCAAAGTGGAGGGCTGTTTTAGCCGTCTCAGAAAGGTTCGTTTATGAGACTTCCAACTTTTTAGCAAAAAGTAGAACAATATGAGCCTGCGAAGTGATTCAAAGCTCATCTCAATTTCAAAGTCTCAAAATTAAGCCCCATTCAACGGGTTTTGAGACTGATTACTTTGCGGCTCATGACAGCAGTGTTGGTTCTACCCCAACTTCGTACGTTACGGGGCCGCCCGGCGTTTTAACGACGAATGGTCTGCTTTCAGTATTGAAAAGCAGCGCGACTATGGTTTTCCCGTCAACGGGGACGTTCACGTCCGTGATGCTCGGCGCAAGGTCATCGAAGTATGACTCAACCTGCTGATACCAATTCGCCAGTTCCAAATGTTTCGCACCGGGGATTGCACCCTTCTGGTCAACACCGATGAGCCACAAGATAGGCTGGCCCTGCGCGGGATTCGCGTGTGCAGCGATTTGCCGAGCAGCCTTGTAGTGGTCATTCGGCCAAGCAGCCTTTAATTCGACACGAGCGTCTTCATTCGGCTGCCCGCACCTGACTTGGTCTATAACGCGCAGCGCCCACGCCTCAATTTCAAAGTGTCTCATGCTACAAGTGTTGCCCCCGAAGGTAAGGATCTCATAATCTTGATTAATGCATCGAGTCTTCCAAAAGTGGGTGGCCCTACCGTT